>OIXV01000160.1_pt1 | contig 65476 bp, 58 predicted proteins | sample 1587771 | NCBI WGS metagenome assembly OIXV01 (sample SAMEA3888893, study PRJEB22519) | human gut metagenome | biome: human gut; feature: human-associated habitat; material: faeces | place: Denmark | collected 2010
CGTGTTTCTTACTTACGTTGTTTAATTTACAAGGTGCACACCGCTTCTGCGGGGTAAGCTGTATTTTATCACAGCTTCGACGCTTTGTCAAGAAATTTTTTCCGTTTTTTTCAAACTTTTTTCATTTCCTGACCTCTTGTCGGCCCGTGTCTCGCGACAGCTTTGATAGAATACCACGCCTCCCCTGGAATGTCAACCCTTATTTTTCATTTTCTTTCTCTTTTTTTGAACCGCCTCCATTTCTTCCAAACAGCCTCTTATTGATGCTCCCCATTCCCTTGGGAATGACAGCACGCCTGCGCCACGTCAAAAACACAGTGCAAGCCTTCCGATAGCATACCGTTAAAAATATAATGCAGATAATTCAAATCGTGGTCATGTTTTGGAAAGGTAAAAATACGTAAATTCGACTTCCCCGCTCGATGAAAATCATCGTGGATATGATGGATCTCGGTAATTGGGACATTGGCATCATCCTCCCCCTGGAAAATATAAATCGGTACAGATAGTCTGCTCAGCATTGCAGATACGTTAGGCAAAGCAAAATGTTCCTTACACCACTTGGATGTAATTTGAACCGGATAGTTTTCCCTTAACCAAGTATCATCGTTTCTCTCGATCGCTTCAAAGACCTCTCTTTTATATTCTGCCAGTTGCAGTGCAAAATCACGCTGTGTCAGTTTTCCGTCTCCGTCTATGTCCAAGGCTTCAAAGGGTATGTCCTGAAACAGTGTTGGACGAACGTTATATTTATCACGGACAAAATCCTCCTTCTCTATAAATCCCTTTTCCCTGCAGTCAAAATACTTGCACATGTTAACCATGGAACTTCCGCCACTTAATTGCCAGTTCAAGGTATCCCTCATATTTCCATAGGAAAACCCTGCAAGCAGCAGCCCCGCAATATCATCACACTGAACCGCCGCAAATGGGGCCAGCGTGGCGCCTTCGCTGATCCCCATAAGCAGTATTTTTGCATATCTGAACTGCGGCAGTGCTTTTACATAGTTTTTCACCGTGATAATATCTTGAATCGAAGTTGCTGGACAATAGGTTTCATACCCCGCCCTGTCAATGGCCACGAAGTCGGGGGGATGATTTGACACAGCGCACCCCCTTGTGTTCCAGCGGCAGAAGGCAAGGCTTCGCCTGCAAAATTCATCCGCAAACAAATCAAAATAGTTAAAATGTTTTCCCTCAATTTCTCTGGGATTATCGTAAGTATTTGGGCCGCTGCCATGGCAAAAGATCACTATACCGTCACTCTTTCCAGGATAATCTATTTTAACTTCAAGTTTATAGTTGTCATGCGCTTTTACTTGTGCTATGTAAGTTTGCCTCATGTGGTTCCTCTCCCAAAAAGAAAAACAAAAATTCACCATTATGTCATATATGGTCTATGATTTTATTATAACAGTACCGGATTGGCCATTCAATGAAATTGCAAGAGGAGCAGCCGTGTAGGTCTCCCCGTTCCATAGGGCACATGGCGAAGGTTCTTTCCCTCCCGATGAGAAAGGTTTGCGTTCTCCCAAGATCTATGGTATTTTTAATAGGAAAAGGAAACCCAGTTTCCCCACCGCATACCAAGAGGGAGGTTCCCCATGCCCATCAAAATTCCCAACTCTTTGCCCGCCCGCGCCACTTTGGAGGGCGAGAATATTTTTGTCATGACGGAGTACCGGGCCATCCACCAGGATATCCGTCCCCTCAAGCTGTTGATCCTGAACCTGATGCCCACCAAAATTGCCACAGAAACCCAGCTGCTGCGGAAATTTTCCAACACACCCCTTCAGATCCAAGTGGAGCTGCTGCAAACCGTCAGCCACAGTGCCCAGAATGTAGATCGGAGCCACCTGGAGTCCTTTTACACCTCGTTTGACCAAATTAAGAACAAATTCTATGACGGGCTGGTGATCACCGGCGCGCCTGTGGAAAACATGGACTTTGAAGCCGTGGATTACTGGGCGGAGCTGTGCCAAATCATGGACTGGTCCAAAACCCATGTGCATTCCACGCTGCACATCTGCTGGGGCGCCCAGGCCGGTCTCTATTACCACTACGGGATCCCCAAATACGTTCTCCCCCAGAAGGTTTTTGGCGTGTTTGACCACCAGGTGCTCAAACCCTCCTCCCCCCTCTTCCGCGGGTTTGATGACCGTTTCTATGCCCCTCACTCCCGCCACACCGAAGTGCTGGAAGAGGATATCCGAAAAATCCCCTCCTTAGAGGTCCTGGCTGTTTCAGAAGAGGTGGGAGTTTTCGCAGTGAAAACAGAAAACAGCCGCCAATTTTTCCTGTTGGGACACCTGGAGTACGACCGGGATACCCTGGCCCAGGAATATCAGCGGGATGTTGACCGCGGCCTGACCATTCAAGTCCCCCGCCACTACTTCCCCGGGGACGACCCCACCAAGCCCCCCGTGGTTCGGTGGCGTTCTGCCGGGCAGCTGATCTACACCAACTGGCTCAACTATTACGTCTACCAGACCACGCCCTATGATTTATCCGCCCTGGACCGCGAATGACAGTTCCCGCAGACGCCTGAATGCGCCTTATTTTTTAGAAAATTTTTATATTTTCTCTTGACAACCTCCTATTTTTCTTGTATTATTTAGACAGAGAGAAGGAAAGATGCTTTCCAAACTCTCCGGAAGATTCCTCCCAGATGAATCAAAGAAAGGATCGGTGAGTCCCATGGGCGATGCAGTTTCCTTTCAGAGAGCATGGGCACCCCTTCATTGAGGCAAGTAGCAACGGGATATTTCCTACATGGGTTCTGTCCTCGTTCCTTGTAACCAGCAAAGGCTGTTTGGGCGGTTGTCCCTGTGATCTCTGATCTATGACCCCCAGAATGTTTCGCAAGTGCGGTAATTCTTCCTGCTCAATTGAATATAGAACCTTTTAAGTTTGCAAAGAAAGCGCATGTTCGACAGTGTGATTGTGTGATGTGAGAGAGCTACGCAAGCATCCCCTGTTTGGGTTTCCTTGGATGACCTGGGTGTGATAAGCTACGTTGTTCTTCCTTCGTTCCTCTGAGGAGAGGAGCAGTGATTTCAGCACACCCTGTACGATCAAGTGGCGTAGACGTGTCGAACTTATTCCAGAGGGTATTCCGAGTGGAATACCCTCTGTTTTTTTACTTCTGCCGCCATCCCTTACAAGAAAACAACAAATCAATAACAGTTTAGGAAAAATGCCGTAACCTTTATTATGTTTTTATTAAAACCATTGACAAAAACCTTTGCTTCCTATATAGTTTGCACGACTCAATGACAGAGCGTGTCATCTTAGAAAGCGAGGTTTTTATGACAGACACAAAGAAAAACACCCTCACCATACTGGCCGTCGTCTTGACAATCGCTGTGATTTTCAGTGCCTGCACCAGTATTTTCACCGCCAAAGCGGTGTATGATCTCCGGGCGGAAGCCAAAGCACAGACGGAAACCCAAGAGGATGGGGTTGTCATTCTGGACCAGTATGAAATTGTCTCCACCCTGCCCATCTCTGAGGCTTATCGTTCGGGCAACACCAACGGATTAAGCGCGAAGGACAAGGAGACCTTGGAACTGGCCTCCGCTGTGCTGAAAGAAATCATCACAGAAGATATGACGCCCTATGAGAAAGAAAAAGCGGTATATGATTGGATGGCCAAGGAATTGAGCTATGACACCGGCGCCCTTCAAGTCGTCCCGCAGACCTCCGCTGACTGCGACAACCCGTACGGGACCCTGAAATACCACAACGCAGTCTGCGTGGGATATGCCACAACCTTCCGTCTGTTCATGCAGATGCTGGATATTCCCTGTATGGTGGTCCACAACACAGAGCGCTATCACTCCTGGAATCTGGTTCAGATCGAAGGCAACTGGTATCACGTGGACATCTACTCCGACCAAGGGGTGGGGAGCTACGCCAATTTCAACATGAATGACGAGCTGGCCGCTGTCAGCCATGACTGGGACCGGGACTTCTTCCCCGCCGCCACTTCCCTGGAGTACAACTATGCTTATCAGAATAGAGTCTCCGTAAAAGACATCTATCAGATTCCCGCCATGATTCGGCAGGCGATGGAGGAAAAACAGGGCGGTCTCTTCCTGGACTTCCCCTCTTTGGATGAAAACGGCGCCCAGATCGTTGAGGCCATGATCAGCGGCGTGGAAACCGCCCTTGCAGAGTCCCCCGAGGGCCCCGCTCTCTGGATGCACTGGAGTTGGATGCCGATTTCAGGCAGTGGGTATGTCTTGGGACTCTCTATCGAAGGTTACGACGCGGAGGAAGCCCCAGAGGCCACGATTTCCGAGGAGGACCAGCAAAAGGTGGAGCAAGCCGTCAATGACGCCTTTGGAGCCAACCTGGATTGGGAAAGCATCCAGGCGGGCATGGACGATGGCGGTGGAAGCGGCGAGTCATCTGAATTCCTCACCGACAGCGCGGAGGAACTGCTCCCATGAGAAACAGAATCCGATTGCTTGTCATCGCTCTGCTCGCAGTCCTTTCTCTGGCCGCCTGCGGCAACGAGGGCAGCGGCACCGCCACCGTCAACATGAAGCAGCTCCAACAGGCCATGCTGGCCGCCGCGCCCTCCCTGTCGGAGACCGCCTCTACAACAGGGGACGCCGCCGACGCCAAAGAGACCTTTTCCTATGTCTCCGACCTTCCCTACGACAAGGTGGAAAACTTCCTCCTGTCTTACTCCACCACCGGCAAGGCCGACGAGATTGCCGTCATCGCGGTAAAAGATTCCGCGGATGTGACCAAGGCCGCCGACTCCCTCCGGGCCCATGTGGAAAGCCGCCGAAAGCTCTTCCTGCAATATGGTCCCGCCGAAGCTGCCCGGGTGGAAAAAGCCCAGGTTTTTACCAAGGATCAATATGCCGTTTTGATCATTTGCGACGATAGTCCGACTGTCAAAACCGCATTTGATGATTTCCTCCCTTCCTCGGACACTGGTTCCGACTAAAAAACCCTCCGGGGCAGCGCGGCTGCCCCGGAGGGTTTTTTCTGTCAGTCCGGTCGCTGCCACCGGCTCTGGTCGAAAAAAATCACAGACCTTCCCCCCGCCTCCCGATGCTGGCTCCGGCATACCCCCGAGCCATAGGGTCCAGGACGGGCGGAGGGTGCTTGTTGCAGATGGTCTAAATGCCGCAGATGGAGTCCCACCTGCTTTTTGCGCAGCGGCCCAGGGGTGTGGCTGGCCAAATACCGGTCAAAGGGCATTGCCTCTGCCGCCGCCAACGTACGCCGCAGCTGGGAAAATGATCCCGCCTCCGGCCCCAGCATCAGCAGCGTTGGGTTGAGGGCATCCCCTGCCAGGAGGAGCCGCTCCCTCTCCAGAAGCAGACCCACGGAACCCCTGGTATGCCCCGCCAGAGAGACCACCTGCGCCTCCCGTCCCCCCAGATCAAACCGCTGCCCCGGCTCCAGGGGACGAGCCGACCAATCTCTCCCTGTCAATCTGGCCTGGGCAGCCAGCAGCGGCCAGTCCGCCGGATGGGCATAGACCAAGGGGAAGCGAAAATTCCCCCCAATGTGGTCGCTGTGGCCATGGCTGTTGCACACTATACAGGGTGTGGACACCTGCGCGGCCACCCAGGCCGACAGGTCCTGTTTCCCCTGTCCGGTGTCCCAGAGGATGGCCAGCCGCTCCCCCTGTACCAAGGTGCAGTAAACCCGATAGTCCTCCTCCCAGTGCCAGATCCCCGGCTCGATCTCCCTTCCATTCACAGGGTAATCCGATTCACTCCAGCCGCAGGCCTTCCGCCGCGCCGAAGAGCATTTCGCTGAAGGTGGGGTGGGGATGGATAACCGCGGACAGGTCGTCGGCGGTGAGGCCCTTCTGAATGGCCAGGGTCAGTTCGCCCACCATGTCCGTGGCCCGGGGGCAGACCAGCTGCGCCCCCAAGATCCGTCCGCTGGCCCCGTCGGTGACCAGCTTGACATATCCGCTCTCTGTCCCTTCAATGAGGCACTTGCCATTGGCGCCGGTGAGATACTTTCCGGTCTTTACCGGGATCCCCGCCGCCTTGGCTCCCTCTTCCGTCAGCCCCACCGAGGCAATTTCCGGTTCTGTGTAGACGCAGCTGGGCACCACGGACAGATCCAGGGGCGGATTTTTGCCGGCAATGACCGCCACCACATTCTCCCCTTGGGCGCTGGCCACATGGGCCAGCTGAATATTTTTGGCCTTGGCATCCCCGATGACATAGACATGGGGAACACTGGTGCGGCCCATGTCATCTCCTACCACAGCCCCCCGGTCCAGTTCCAAGGAGAAATCTGGGCCAAAGAGGCCGTCCAGGTTGGCCTTTCGTCCGGCGGCGGCCAGAACCCCTTGGGCTGTCACGGTGTGCTCGGCCCCCTTCTTATCTGTATAGGTAACCGTCATCTCTCCAGGGATTCCCGTGATCTTCTGGACGCTGGCCTTGGCCTCCACCTTGACCCCCTTCTTTTTCAGAATCATGGTCAGGCGCTGGGCAATCTCCCGGTCCATAAAGGGCAGGATGTGGTCTGCCGCCTCCAGCACGGTGACTTCGCAGCCCAGGCAGTGGTAAATGGAGGCGCACTCCACCCCCACCACACCGCCGCCGATGATGACCAGGGAGGAAACCTCCCGCCCGCCCCCTTCCAGCAGATCCCTGCTGTTGTAGACCCCCGGCAGATCTATGCCGGGAATGGGGGGATAGGAGACCTTGGACCCGGTGGCGATGACAATATCCTCAGCCTCATAGGTCTCCCCATGGCAGGCAATCACGCCGGCCCGCTGGATGCAGGCCGAGCCGCTGACCACGGTGATCTTATTGGCCTTCATCAGCTTCTCCACCCCTTGCCGGAGGGTCTCCACCACCTGGTCCTTCCGCCGGTGCATGGCGGCAAAGTCATAGGATACCCCCTGGGTCTGGATGCCCAGGGTCTGGGCATGCTCCAGGGCCGCATAGGTCTCCGCGCTGTGGAGCAGGGCCTTGGTGGGCATGCAGCCCCGGTTCAGGCAGGTGCCTCCCAGGTGATCCTGCTCAAACAGGACCACCTGCATCCCCGCTTTCGCGGCTTTCTCCGCGGCGGTGTACCCACCGGGGCCGCCGCCGATGATCGCAATGTCGTACTTCATGTTATGCCTCCTCCATGAGCAGTGTCAGGATGTCTTCCACCAGTGTCCTTTCGGCCCCCTTTAGGGCCATGAGCCGCGCCCGAACCGCCGCCGGCTGCCGGGGGCAGCCCTGAAGCGCGCCGGGGACTTGGCTTAAAAAGTCCGCCTCCAGCCCGTCCGACCAGAGAGCCGCCTGGGTGATACTCCCCTCCGCCTGGCTGTAATCCAGGCGCAGCAGTCCCCAGGTAAACCGGGCCTCCCGGCTCACCGCCAGGGGGCGGCTGTCTCCATAGACCCAGGCCGGGTCGGCAAACCGGGCTCGTCCCCGGGCCAGGGCCTGGGCGTCCAGCTGATCGGTCCGAAGGGGATGGACCGGCAGACCATACACTCTGCCGAAGGCCTCCACCAGCGCCTGGCGCAGCTGGGCAACGGTGAGCTCCGGCCGGAACTGGGTCAGGTTCACCACCCGGGCGCGCACCGACTTCACCCCTTTGGCCTCCAGCTTCAAGGGGGACACCTGCAGATAGGCTGCCAGAGGGGACAGGTCCACCGACACCATCAGCGTGCCGTGGTGGTAGCACTGCTCTCCAGTTTGATAGTACGCGTGGCCGGAGAACTTCCCCCCTGCCGCCGTCAGGTCATTTCTTCCGTTCTTCTCCGCCGGAATCCCCAGGGCCCGCACCGCCTGGAGAATGGTCTCCGTCTGCCTGGCCACGTCGTAGTCCCGCCGGACGGTGAGAAAGGTAAAGTTCAAATTTCCCAGGTCGTGGTAGACCGCCCCACCACCGGACAGACGGCGGACAAGATGTCCGCCGTCTGCTTCCAGTGCTTGAATCCGGCACTCGTTGGATGCGTGCTGATTGCGCCCGATCACCACGGTGCGCTGGTTTTGCCACAGGTACAGGATACACTCCCCCGGCTGTACCCGCTCCAGGAGATAGGCCTCCAGGGCCAGATTTTCATAGGGATCTGTGCCCTCTGCGGCAATGGCATATAAACGGCGCAGCATGTCGGTCTCTCCCTGCCCCCGTTATTCCCCAAAGGAATACCGAAGGATGGGAGACCGTGCCGCTGTCACCTCGTCGGGCCGTCCCACCGGGCAGCAGCGGGGGGCCTGGTGAAGGCTCTCCGGGTCCGCCTTGGCCTCAGCCAGGATATCCAGGAAGACCTGGGCCGCCTGGTCCAGGGTCTCGGGGCTCTCGGTCTCCGTGGGCTCCACCATGAGGGCCTCATGGACAATGAGGGGGAAATACATGGTGGGGGGATGGATGCCGAAGTCCAGCAACCGCTTAGCCACATCCATGGCGGTGACCCCTGTGTCGTGGGCCAGCCCCTGGAGGGTCATGACGAACTCGTGCATACAGCGGGTGTTGTAGGACATGTCATAGTGGTCCATGAGCTGCTTCATCAAATAGTTGGCGTTGAGTACCGCCCCGGCGGAGGCTGCGGGGATGCCCTCCTTACCCAAGGTCAAAAGATAGCTCAGGGCCTTCACCACCACCAGGAAGTTGCCATAAAAGCTGCGCACCTGGCCCATGGTCTGCTCCGGCGTGAACAGGGAATAGACGCCGTCGGCCTCCTTCACCCGCGGGGTGGGCAGGAAGGGCTCCAGCATGGCCTTGCAGCCCACCGGGCCGCTGCCCGGGCCGCCGCCGCCATGGGGCGTGGAGAAGGTTTTGTGCAGGTTCAGGTGGACACAGTCAAATCCCATGTCCCCGGGGCGCACCTGTCCCATCACCGCGTTGAGATTGGCGCCGTCGTAGTAGCACAGGCCGCCGGCGTCGTGGACAATCTGAGTAATCTCCAAAATGTTGGCGTCAAAGAGACCCACCGTATTGGGGTTGGTGAGCATCAGGCCAGCGGTATCCGGTCCCACCGCCTGGCGCAGGGCGTCCAAATCCACTCCGCCCGCCTGGTTGGAGGGAATGGAGACCACCTGGAATCCCGCCATGGTGGCCGAGGCGGGGTTGGTGCCGTGGGCCGCGTCAGGGACGAGAATCTTGGTCCGGGCGGCATCCCCCCGGGACTGGTGGTACTTGCGGATGAGGAGCAGGCCGGTGTACTCCCCATGGGCCCCGGCGGCGGGCTGGAAGGACATGCCGTCCATCCCTGTAATTTCACACAGCAGGCGCTCCGCCGTGGCCAGGACCTCCAGCGCCCCCTGTACCGTCTCCACCGGCTGGAGGGGGTGCAACTGGGTAAACCCGGGCTGGGCCGCCGCCTCTTCGTTGACCCGGGGGTTGTACTTCATGGTGCAGGAGCCCAGAGGATAGAATCCATCGTTGACCCCGTGGGTCTGCTTGGCCAATTCCGTATAGTGCCGGCCCAGGTCCACCTCGGCAATCTCCGGCAGGCGGAGCGGGGCGCCACGCAGCAGGGATGGGTCAAACTGCGTCACCGGCACATCGCAGGGAGGGAGCAGATCATTGCCCCGGCCGGGGCGGCTCCGTTCAAACAGCAGTTTCATTTTCCAAGCACCTCCCCAATGACCGCGATGAGTTGATCCATGTCCGCCTTGGTGTTCAGCTCTGTACAGCACCAGAGGATGCCGCCGTCCACCGGCAGACCGCCCAGAATCCCCCGTTCCTCCAGCTTGGCGCAGAGCAGCGCAGGGTCCATGGGACAATCCGTGCAGAACTCATGGAAGAAGGGTTTTTCCCCGCTGCGCAGGGAGAAGCCCAGCTTGGCCAGTTCCCCCGCCAGATAGTGGGCGTGGGAAGCACAGGTCTCCGCCACCTGCCGCAGGCCCCGGGGGCCCATGGCGGCCAGGTAGACCGAAGCGGTCATGGCGCACAGGGCCTCATTGGAGCAGATGTTGGAGGAGGCCTTCTCCCGGCGGATGTGCTGTTCCCGGGCCTGGAGGGTGAGCACAAAGCACCGGTTGCCCTGGGCGTCGGTGGTCTGGCCCACAATCCGGCCGGGCAGCTTCCGCATCATGGCCTTTTTACAGGTCATAAAGCCCAGATAGGGGCCGCCAAAGGAGAGAGGCATGCCCAGGGGCTGGCCCTCTCCCACGGCGATGTCCACGCCGTACTCCCCCGGGGGTTTCAGCAGGCCCAGGGAGATGGGGTTGACCCCCATAATGACCTTCGCCCCCGCCCCGTGGGCAGCGGAGACAATGGCATCCATATCCTCCAGCACGCCGAAATAGTTGGGGCTTTGGACATAGACCGCGGCGGTATCCCCGGCCAAAACCGCCTGCAAGGCGGCCGGGTCGGTGGCACAGCCGTCCACCGGCAGGATGGTCACCGGGACATCCCGGCTCTCGCAATAGGTCTTAATCACCGCCAGGGTCTGGGGGTCCGCGGCGCCGGAGACCACCACGCTGGTGCGCTTTCTCTCCTGGCACATGAAGATGGCCTCTGCGGCGGCAACCGCACCGTCATAGACCGAGGCGTTGGACACCTCCATCCCGGTGAGTTCACACATCTGTGTTTGGTACTCAAAGATTGACTGAAGAACCCCCTGGCTGATCTCCGCCTGATAGGGCGTATAAGCTGTGAGGAATTCCTCCTTGCTGGTGACGGTTTTCACAATGGACGGGATATAGTGGCGGTATGCCCCGGCCCCCCGGAACACGGACCGAAAGACCCGGTTCTTCTCGGCCAGGGAAGCCATGGTCTGACTGACCTCCCATTCACTCAGGCCCTCGGGCAGGTCCAGATTCTTTACCCGGACCGCCTCCGGCACCACGTCAAAGAGCTCTTCCACAGAGGTCAGGCCGATGGCCTGGAGCATGGCTTGCCGCTCTTCCCCTGTGGCGGGAATGTAGCTGCCCATCTTACGCCTCCTCTGCGGCCACAACCGCTTCATATCCCTCCGCGTCCAGCAGCTCCTCCGTGTCGCTGACCTGGGATACCTTGATGAGCCAGGCCTCATAAGGGGCCTCGTTCACCTGGGCGGGATCGTCCAGCAGCGCCTCGTTCACCGCAGTCACCGTGCCGGTGACGGGGGAGAACACGTCGGAGACCGCCTTGACCGACTCCACGTCGGAGAAGGACTCCCCGGCGGTGACGCTGTCTCCCTCCTCGGGGAGGTTGATGAACACGATGTCTCCCAGCGCGCTCTGGGCATAGTCGGTCAGGCCGATGGTGAAGACGCCATCCTCCTCCAGAATCCACTCATGGGACTTGCTGTACTTCAGGTTTGCGGGAATGTTAGACATGATTTTTTCCTCCATTTTGATTGATCTGTATGCGCTATTTTACTATGATTTCCGTTTCCATGGCTCCTCAGCCCTGCAGGTGCTGGTCTCAGCCTCTCTTATAGAAGGGCAGGGGAACAATCTTGGCGCCGATCCGGCGGCCCCGGACCTCCACTTCCAGTTCGGTACCCTCCTTGGCGTGCTTGGCGTCAAGGAGCGCCATAGCCACCGCCTTGCCCAGATAGGGGCAGTGGGTGCCGGAGGTGGTCTGGCCGATCTTCTCCTGGCCTAAGAACACATCCTGGTGCTCCCGGACGATTCCCCGGCCCGTGACCTCCAGGCCCACCCGGACCCGCTGGGGGGCGCCGGCCGCCACAAGGGCATCTTTTCCAATAAATTCCGCCTTCTGCAGCTTCACGCCAAAGTCCAGCCCGGCCTCCAGGGGGGTGACGGTCTCATCCATCTCATGGCCGTACAGGGGCATTGCCGCCTCCAGGCGAAGGGTATCCCGGGCACCCAGGCCGCAGGGAATGAGGCCGAACGCCTCCCCGGCCTCCCGGAGAATCTTCCACAGCTTGGGGGCGTCCTCGTTGGCCGTATAAATCTCATAGCCCAGCTCTCCGGTATAGCCTGTGCGGGAGATCATGCACGGTATCCCCTGTATCTCCACACGGGGCAGGGCGGTGTAGTATCCCTTGGGAATCTGGTCCTCCGGCAGCAGGCTCTTCAGGATAGCCGGGGCCTTGGGCCCCTGTAAGGCCAGCTGGGCCACCGTGTCCGAGATGTCCTCGGCCTTGGTGCCGGGCAGCAGGTTCTGGGCCATGTGGGCATAGTCCTTCTCCCGGTTGGAGGCGTTGACCACCGCCAGATAGGCCTCCTCTCCAAACTTGTAAACCACCAGGTCGTCAATGGTGCCCCCCTGGGCATTGCACATGACGCCGTACCGCACCTTGTTCACGGGCATGCCGCTGTAATCGTTGGTGAGCAAGTGATTCAGCGTGTCCAGGGCCGTGGGGCCGGTGAAGAGAATCTCCCCCATGTGGGAGACGTCGAACAGGCCCGCCTGCTGGCGGACGGCCATGTGCTCTTGGATGACGCCGGTTCCATACTGCACAGGCAGCAGGTAGCCAGCGAAGGGGACCATCTTGCCGCCCTCTGCCACATGGACATCATAGAGTGGGGTTTTTCGTTCCATTGTGTTCGCTCCTTTTCCTTCTCATGTTCCAGTCGCCGTTTTCAAAAAACGGAGGCACTGCATCTGGACCCATGCCAAATACAGTGCCTCCGTAACCTAACCTGAAAGATTCTCCGCCGGGACGGATTGCCTCTTCGGTGCGTCCTTCGCTCTCCGGAGTCTCGTCAAAAACCGGTCCTTTTGCCTGAGAGTTTCCGCTGCCCCTTCGGCTCCGCTTGCACGGCATCTCCCGGTTTCATCATCCGATCCATATCTGATTCCATTCTCAGCTCAGCTCCCCCGTGATCTGCCCAGGGGGCCCAGCTGGTTTTCTGGTTCTATTATAATAACCGCCCCTCCCCCTGTCAACGCATTTTTTCCAGAGAACGGCAAATCCTTCCCCTCTCCTCCCCGCCCCCTGACCGCACAGCGCCCCCTTCGGCGTGTATATTCCGAAGGGGGCGCTGGTTCCTGTCCCGTCACGGCAGCAGGAGCTCTCGCTCAATGCTGTCGTGGACCATTTTCAAGGTGTGCTCACTGTATGGGAGCTCCCCGTTGTCAAACTGAATGGCCGCCCCAAAGATCAGGGAGCGGACCACATAGACCTTCCGCTGGCGGGTTTCCTCATCCAGCTGTTCCTCCTGGCAGTACCGCTGGATCAGCCGCTGGGTGGGGCTGCTGAGTTCCCCCCGCACCCGATGGTAGACGTTGTCAAAGTCCCGGTCCTTCAGGGTGAGGATGGCCCGCAGGTGGGGATTCTCCGCCAAAAACTGAACATAGCCCGTACTCATCTCCACGATCTGCTTCCGGGTGTCCCCTTCATAGGCCGCCAGGAGCTCGGCCTGCCGGGCATGCCACTGGGCGTTGACATCGTCGATGATGGCGGCAATGAACTCCTTCCGGTCCCCAAAGTGCTTATAGGGCGCGCCGCAGGACACCCCGCACAGCTGGGCGATCCGCCGCATGGAAAACCCGGCCACCCCGTAGCGGTTGATCTCCTCCACCCCGGCCTTGATGAGCTCTTCCCTGGTGTTGCGGCGCCTGGCTTTTGGCTGCTCTGCCATCTTCTGTTCCTCCTGCCTGGTGAATTGGGCGGCCAGAAGCTCCCTCAGGTTCTGAGTTCGGTTTTTCGAATCTTCCCGCTGATGGTCTTGGGCATCGCCGCCACGAACTCAACGGTGCGGACCCACTTGTACTCCGCCAGCCTGCTGTTGCAGAACGTCCGAATCTCCCGCTCCAGGGTCTTGCTGGGCTCCCGTTCCGGCACAGGGACCACCACCGCCTTGATGGCCTGGCCCCGGAGGGGATCGGGAATCCCCACCACACTGCACTCCAGCACCGCCGGGTGTTCCATGAGAATGTTTTCCACCTCAAAGGGGCCCACCCGGAACCCGCCCGTCTTGATGATGTCATCAAACCGGCCGTGGAACCAGTAGTACCCCTTCTCATCCTGCCAGGCCGCGTCCCCTGTGTGGTAGACGCCGCCTCTCCAGGCCTGGGCGTAGAGCGCCGGGTCCCCCAGGTACTCGGTGAACAGGCCCACCGGCTTGCCCGTCTCGGGGGGCAGGATGACCACCTCCCCGATCTCTCCCACCGGTGTGGGGGTGCCGTCGGGGTTTTGCAGCTGGATGTGGTAGAGGGGGGAGGGCACCCCCATGGAGCCCTCAAGGGGCTCCCAGCCCTGCAAATTGGCCAACAGCAAGGTGGTCTCCGTCTGCCCGTATCCCTCCATCAGCGGCAGACCGGTGCTCTGGGTGAACCGGCGGAAAATCTCCGGGTGCAGCTGCTCTCCCGCGGTGGCCGCGTGCCGGAGGGTGGGCATGGGCGGGATGCCCTTTTTCACCAGGTACCGGTATACCGTGGGCGGGGCGCAGAAGGAGGTCACCCCGTATTGGTTAATGATCCCCACAAGCCGTTTGGGATCAAAGTTGTCAAAGTCAAAGACCATCACCGCGCTCCCGATGAGCCACTGGCCATAGATCTTTCCCCAGGACGCCTTTCCCCAGCCGGTCTCCGCCACGGTAAAGTGGAGCCCGCCGTCCTGGGCCTGCTGCCAGTGCTTGGCCGTGACAATATGGGCCAGAGGATAGGTAAAGTCATGGACCACCCCTTTGGGCTGTCCCGTTGTCCCGGAGGTAAAGTACATAATCATCGGGTCGGTGGCCAGGGTGGGGAGCCGGTCCAAGGTGTCCTCGGCCTCCTCCATGGCCCGGGTGAGGTTAGAGAAGCCGGGGATATCCTGCTGAACCGTCCACAGCTTACACGCGCCGCCCGCCTGGGCCACGGCGCCGGCTACCCGCGCCGGCACTTGGTCCTGGGGGGTGCAGACGATGGCCTGGACCGGCGCGCAGCGCAGCCGGTAGAGGATATCCTCCTGGGTGAGCATGTGGGTCATGGGAATCAGGACCGCGCCGATCTTGTGCAGCGCCACGGTCACAAACCAGTATTCATAGTGGCGCTTCAGCGCCACCATCACCCGGTCTCCCCGGCGGATGCCCGCCTGGAGAAAAACCTGGGCGGCCTGGCTGCTCCGGCGGCTGATGTCCGCAAAGGTGAACTGCGCCTCTTGGCCCTCGCTGTTGCACCAGACCAGCGCTTTCTGCTGGGGGGCCAGGCGGGCCATGGCGTCTACCACGTCGTAGGCAAAGTTGAAATCCGCCGGGTAGTCCAGCTGGATTTGGGTCAGCCGGCCCTTTTCATCAAAGGTCTCCCGGCAGTAGGTCTCATAAACATGCATCAGGTTACTCCCTTATTTCACCCCTACCAGGGGCTGGGTCTCCAGGGGTTTTGGGCTTCCAAAGGCGCGAAAGCGCGCGTAGCGGCGCTGGAGCAGGTCCTCCTGTCCCATGAGCACGTGAAGCTCCTTTTCCAAACGGTCCGCCAACAGGCCATAAAACGCGGGCTGGCCCAGATCCCGCTCGGGGATGATCTTCTCAATGATCCCCAGCTCCAGCGCGTCCCGGGCGGTGAGCCGCAGCCGCTGGGCCGCCTCATCGGCCTTGCCCGCGTCCTTCCAAAGGATGCTGGCACAACCCTCGGGGGAGATCACGGAATAAACCGCGTTCTCCAGCATCCACACCCGGTCGGCCACCGACAGCGCCAGGGCGCCGCCGCTGCCGCCCTCCCCAATGAGAAGGGTGATCACCGGGGTGTTCAGGCTCATCATGCCCATGAGGTTCTCCGCAATGGCCTGCCCCTGGCCCCGCTCCTCGGCGCCAATGCCGCAGTAGGCCCCGGAGGTATCCACAAAGCAGAGCACCGGGCGGTGAAACTTCTCCGCCTGGCGCATGAGACGAAGGGCCTTTCGATACCCCTCAGGGTGGGGCGCCCCGAAGAAACGGCTCATCCGCTCCTTGGCGCTGTGCCCCTTTTCAATGGCCACGAAGGTCACCGGAATCCCCCGGAAGTGGCCCACGCCCCCCACAATGGCGGCATCGTCGGCATAGCACCGGTCCCCGTGGAGCTCTAAAAAATCCCCGCACAGGTTCTGGATATAGTCCAGCCCCGTGGGCCGTTTGTTGCTCCGGGCCAGCTTAACAATATCATAGGCTTGGGTACTCATAATGCCTCCCCTCTCTGGTGGAGCTTCAGCAGAGAGGACACCACCTGCTGCTGGTCCCGCCGGGGGACAATGGCGTCCACAAAGCCGTGCTTAAGCAGGAATTCCGCAGTTTGGAATCCCTTAGGCAACGCTTTCCGGGTGGTCTGCTCCACCACCCGGGCCCCGGCAAAGCCCACCGTGGCGCCGGGCTCGGCCAGGATGATGTCTCCCTCCATGGCAAAGCTGGCCGTTACCCCGCCGGTGGTGGGGTCGGTGAGCACCGTGCAGTAAAACAGACCGGCGTCGCTGTGGCGCTTCACCGCGCCGCTGGTTTTGGCCATCTGCATAAGGGACAGCAGCCCCTCCTGCATCCGGGCCCCGCCGGAGACGGTATAGCCCACCACCGGCAGGCTGTGCTCGGTGGCGTATTCAAAGAGGCTGGTGATCTTTTCTCCCACCGCCGTGCCCATGCTCCCCATCATAAAGTAGGGCTCCATGATAAACAGACAGCAGGGCGCACCCCCGATCCGGGCGGTGCCGCAGAGGACCGCTTCCTTCTCACTGCTGGCGTCCCGGACCATCTCCAGCTTTTCCCGGTAGCCGGGAAACGACAAAGGGTCCCTCCCCTCCACCTGGGAAAACAGCTCCTGAAAGGAGCCCTTGTCCGCCAGGAACCGAAGGCGCTGCCGCCCTCCCATGCGGAAGTGATAGCCGCAGGCACAGGTGTTCCAGTTGGACCACAGCCGGCTCAGGGGGATGGACTTGTGACAGTTGGGACAGGTCTTCTCCGGCTCGCTGGCGTCCTCTTGGACCAGCGCCGCCGTGCGGCCTCCCTTTTCCAGCTCATTTTTTGGTTTGTGAATAAAATTCAGAAAGGGCAACGGTGTCACCTGCCTTCCATAAAGGTCAAATCATATTGCCCGGTCATAAACCGGGGGTCGCTGACCAGCTCCAGCTGCTCGGCAATGTTGGTTTCAATGCCCTCCACCACCAGCTCACACAGAGCCGCTTTCATCTTTCGCATGGCCTCCTCCCGGGTGCCGGCGTAGACGATGAGCTTGCCCAGCAGCGCGTCATAGTAGGGGGAGACAGAGATGCCGCTGACCAGATAGGTGTCAAAGCGGACAAAGGGGCCGCCGGGCACGTGGAGCATGGAGAGGGTCCCCGGCGTCAGGGCGTTGATCCGGCACTCCACACAGGCCCCGTTGAGGGCGACGTTCTGCTGCTGGAAATTCAGCGGAACCCCTGCGGCGGTGCGGATCTGCCACTTTACCAGGTCCACCTGGGTCAGCATCTCCGTCACCCCGTGCTCCACCTGGAGGCGGAGATTCATCTCCATGAACCAGAACCGTCCGTCCCGGTCCAGGAGGAATTCCAGGGTCCCCACCCCCACATAGCCGATGGCCTTCACCGCCCGGGCGGTGAGCTCCATGAGCTTTTTCCGCTGGGAACGGCTCACCGCCGGAGAGGGGGACTCCTCAATGAGCTTCTGGTGGTGGCGCTGGACCGAGCAGTCCCGCTCCCCCAGGCAGACCACGTTGCCCGCCTCGTCGGCCAGAACCTGTACCTCAATGTGCCGGGCGGGGTGGACATACTTCTCCATGTAAACCGACCCGTCCCCAAAGGAGGCCTCCCCCTCGGCCACCGCCAGGGCATAGGCCTGGGTCATCTCATTGGGGGCGCTCACCAGCCGGATGCCCCGGCCGCCGCCGCCGGCACTGGCCTTGAGCATCACAGGATAGCCGATCTCCGCCGCTGCCGCCAGCGCCGCCTGGGCGCTGGCGAGCACCTGGGTGCCCGGAATGACCTCCAGGCCGTTTCTCCCCATGATCTCCTTCAGCCGGGCTTTGTCGCTGAGCTCCTCCATGCTCTCCGGAGAGGGTCCGATGAACACCAGCCCATTTTTCCGGCAGAGGGCGGCAAAGTGGGCGTTTTCCGACAGGAAGCCATACCCCGGGTGGATGGCCTGGGCCCCGGAGACCAGGGCGGCGGAGACCACCCGCTCCTCGTTGAGGTAGCTCTCCCCGGGGGAAGCGCCGCCCACGCAGTAGCTCTCATCTGCCAGGGCCACGTGGAGGGCGTCCCGGTCCGCCTGGGAGTAGATGGCCACGGTGGCAATGCCCATCTCCTTGCAGGCCCGGATGATCCGGACGGCGATCTCCCCCCGGTTGGCAATCAGGATCTTTGAAAACATACTTCGCGCTCCGTAATCCCAAAGGAGAATTCCGCCTTCACGCAGAGGGTATCCCCCACATACCCCTCTCCCTCGGCAAAATAGAAGGGATGCTTGGCCCGGGTGATGCGGCACTTGGTCTCAAAGAGGTCCCCCGGCAGCACCGGGGCCCGGAACCGCACGTTCTTCATGCTGGTATACATGGGGATGGTGTCCTCGGTGAGGGAATCCTGCATCAAAATCCCCGCCGACTGGGCCAGAATCTCACAGAGAATCACCCCAGGCACCACCGGGGCGTCGGGGAAATGTCCCTGGAGGAACCACTCGTCCCCCTTCACCCGGTACTGTCCATGGGCGATCTCTCCCTCCCGGTCCAGCTGATCCAGCAGGAGCATGCTGTCCCGGTGGGGCAGGATGGTTTTGATCTCATCTCGATTCATCGCGGTCCTCCTTACTGCCCTTTGATGCGGAAGAGGGGACAGCCGAAGTCCACCACCTGCCCGTTCTGGACGCAGACCTCCACGATCTCTCCGTCCAGCTCGGCCATGATCTCATTCATCAGCTTCATCGCTTCCACAATGCACAGGGTCTGTCCCCGTTTCACCCGGTCTCCCACCTTGACAAAGGGTTCCGCGTTCTCTGCCGGGGCCGCGTAAAAGACCCCCACCATGGGAGAGGTGACCTCCGTGGTCCCTTCCTGGGGCGCAGCCGCGGGAACTGGCGGGGCCGGGGGAACCGCCACCGTCTCCCGAGGAAGCACCGGGGCGGCCGGGGTGCGCTCCAGCCGGACCACACAGCCGTTCTCCGTCACTTCCAGGCCGGTCAGGTCCAGCTCCCGCATCAGCTCGGCATACTTTCTAATTTCTGCTTCGTTCATCGTGTCACCTTCCGGAAGGCAATGCAGGCGTTGTGGCCGCCAAAGCCCAGGGAGTTGGAGAGAACCAGGTCCACCTCCGTGTGGATCGCCTGGTTGGGCACATAGTTCAGGTCACAGGCCGGGTCGGGGTCCAGGAGGTTGATGGTGGGCGGCAGAACGCCCTCATTCAGGGCCTTCAGACAGGCCAGGGCCTCAATGGCGCCGGCGGCGCCCAGCATGTGGCCGGTCATGGACTTGGTGGAGCTCATGTAGGCCTTCTTGGCCTCCTCCTCTCCCAGGGCCAGCTTCACCACCTGGGTCTCCAGGGAATCGTTCATGGGGGTCCCGGTGCCGTGGGCGTTGATGTACACCCGCTCTCCGGCCTGGTGGCCAGCCTCCTGCAGGGCCAGCTGAATGGCCCGGGCGCCGGCGCTGCCGTCGGGCCGGGGCGCGGTGATGTGGAAGGCGTCACAGGTGGCGCCGTAGCCGCACACCTCGCCGTAGATCTTAGCGCCCCGCTTCACTGCGTGCTCATACTCCTCCAGCACCAGGGCAGCGCCCCCTTCCCCGATGACGAAGCCCCCTCTTCTCTTATCGAAGGGAAGGCAGGCCGCGTTGGGGTCCTCCGAGGTGGACAGGGCCTGCATATTGATAAAGCCGGCCACGCCGCACTCCGTAATGGCCGCCTCAGAACCGCCGGTGATCACCGCGTCGGCATAGCCGTGGCGGATGGCCCGCATGGCCTCACCGATGGCATTGGTGCCGGAGGCGCAGGCGGTCACCGAGGGCATCGCCGCCCCCCGGCAGTTAAAGCGAATGGCGATCATTCCCGCGGCCATGTTGGCAATGAGCATGGGGATAAAGTAGGGGGAGACCCGCTTGGGGCCCCGGGCCAGGAGCTTATTGTGCTCCTCGGTAAAGGTGCGAATGCCGCCGATGCCGGAGCCGAAGTACACCGCCACCCGCTCGGGGGGCAGGGTGCCGATGACGCCGCTCTCCTCCACCGCCTGGCAGGCCGCCGCCACCCCGTACTGGGAAAAGGCGTCGCTGCGCAGTACCTCGGTTTTGTCCATATAGGCCCGGGGGTCAAAGTCCTTCACCTCGGCCGCGATCTTGGTCTTGTAGTCTGTGGTATCAAAAAGAGTGATGGGGCCGATGCCGTGGACGCCGGACTTCAAGCTGTTCCAGCACGCCTCCACCGTGTTGCCCACGGGGCTGATGACCCCCAGGCCGGTTACCACCACTCTGCGCATGGTATTCTCCATTGGTATTGGTCCTCCGTTTAACGGGGAAGGGCCCCAGACCCTTCCCCCCAAAAATGTTACATCGCAATGCCACCATCCACCCGCAGCACCTCACCGGTGATATAGGGCGCGGTGGCCAAAAACGCCACTGCCTCAGCCACTTCCTGGGGCTGGCCCATCCGTCCCAGCGGGATGGCGGCCAGGAGCCCGTTGTCCTGGCCGGACAGGTCTCGGGTCATATCCGTCTCGATAAAGCCCGGGGCCACCGCGTTGCAGGTGATCCCCTTGGGGGCCAGCTCCTTGGCCACGGCCTTGGTCAGGCCGATGAGCCCCGCCTTGGCGGCGGAGTAGTTGGCCTGGCCGGGGTTGCCGATCATCCCGGACACGGAGCTGACATTGACAATGGCGCCGTGCTTCTGCCGCAGGAACATCCCGGCACAGTGCCGGATGCAGTTGAAAGCCCCTTTCAGGTCCACGTCCAGGACCCGGTCAAAGCTCTCCTCCTTCATCATGGCCAGCAGGCCGTCCTGGGTCACCCCGGCGTTGTTCACCAGGATGTCCACGGTGCCAAACTCCTTTTTAATCTGGGCCATCAGGTCCTTCACCGCGGTAAAATCCGCCACGTCGCAGCGGTAGGCCACGGCTTTTCCCGAAAACTCCGCCGCGCACTGGGCGCACAGTTCCTCCGCCAGGGCCTGGCTGCCGGCATAGACCACCGCCACGTTGGCCCCTTGAGAGGCCAGCTTTCTCACAATGGCCGCGCCGATGCCCCGGGAACCACCGGTGACCACCGCCGTCTTTCCTGTCAGCATCCTTTGACCTCCTTCAAGATGGTCTCCAAGTCCGCCTGGGTGGACAGCGCGTAGGTTTTCACGGTTTTGTCGATCTTTTCAATGAGGCCGCACAGGGTCTTGCCCGGCCCCAGCTCCACAAAGGTGTCCGCCCCGGCGGCAATCATATTCCGCACGATGGTCTCCCACCGAACCGGGGAGGCAATCTGCTGGGACAGCAAAGGTTTGGGGTCCCCTTCGTAGACCGCCCCCGTCCGGTTGGAATACAGGGGCATCTCCGGCTGTCCCACCCGGCATTCCTCCAGCACCTGGGCAAAGCCCTGGGCTGCCGTGGCCATGAAGGGCGAGTGAAAGCCCCCCCGCACCTTCAGCGGCAGAGCCCGTCCCCCGGCCGCCTTCACCGCGGCGGAGAAGGGGGCCAGCTGCTCCTTGGCGCAGGCCACGGAGACCTGTCCGGGACAGTTGTAGTTGACCGGATAGACCTGCGCAAATTGGGCGCAGATCTGCTCCACCTCCTCGTTGGACAGCTTCAGCACCGCAGCCATGGCGGTGGGCTGCTCCTCCGCGGCCGCCTGCATCAGTTCCCCCCGGCGGCAGACCAGGTGGAAACCGGTCTCCAGGTCCACTGCCCGGGTGTAGGTCAGGGCTCCAATCTCCCCCAAGGAGAATCCAGCGGCCATGTCCGCCCGCAGCCCCCCCTCTTCCAGGGCGGCGGCGGCGGCCAGCTCCACGGCAAACATGCAGGGCTGGGTGTTCTTGGTCTCTTTCAGTTCCTCATCGGTGCCCCCGAAGCACTGGGCAGAGGTGCCCGGCCGCAGGGCGTCCAGCTTTGCAAAAATCTCTGCGGCCGCCGGGGAGCACTGGGCCAGCTCCTGGCCCATGCCGGGATACTGGGCCCCCTGGCCGGCGAAGACAAAGGCTATTTTACCCATTGTGTGGCTCCTTTCAGCACGGGCTCGGCCCCTTCGATCACCTCTCGGACAATCTCAGCCGCCGGCTGGATTTTGTTCACCATGGCGGCCACCTGGCCGGAGAGGAAGCACCCCTCCTCCAGATCGCCTTCCACCACCGCCTTGCGCAGGGCGCCGCTGCCCAGGGCCTCCAGGGCCTCGTCGTCCATGCCGCCGTACTCGGCTTTGGCATAGTTGCGGGCAAAGTTGGTCCGCAGGCTGCGCACGGGATGCCCCAGGCGCTTGCCGGTGACCATGGTGCACAGGTCGTTGGCCTTCAAAATCCGCTCCTTATAGACCGGATGGATGGAGCACTCCTCGGCGCTGAGGAACCGGGTGCCCATCTGGACCCCGCAGGCCCCCAGCATGAAGGCCGCCGCCACGCCGCGGCCGTCCGCGATGCCGCCGGCGGCGATGACGGGAAGGGTGGTGGCGTCACAAATCTGGGGAACCAAAACCATGGTGGTCAGCTCCCCCACGTGGCCGCCGCTCTCGCCGCCCTCCGCAATGAGGGCGGAGGCCCCCAGGCGGGTCATCAGCTTGGCCATGGCCACCGAGGCCACCACGGGGATCACCCGGATGCCGGCCTCTTTCCACAGGGCCATGTACTTGGTGGGGTTGCCGGCGCCGGTGGTCACCACGGCCACCTTCTCCTCAGCCACCACCTGGGCCACCTCTTCCACAAAGGGGCTCATCAGCATGATGTTCACCCCAAAGGGACGGCTGGTCAGGGACTTGGCCACCTGGATCTGCTCCCGGACCGCGTCTCCCGGGGCGTTGCCTGCGGCAATGATGCCCAGGCCGCCCCCCTCCGACACCGCCGCGGCCAGCTTGCCGTCGGCGATCCAGGCCATGCCCCCCTGGAACACCGGATACTCGATGCCCAGCAGATCACATAACGGCGTGCGAATCATGCCTGCTTGCTCTCAATGAAGGCCACCAGGTCGCCCACGGTCTCCACCTTCTGGTCCAGCTCGATCTCAATGCCCAGCTTGTCCTCCAGGTTCATCAGCAGCTCCACGGTGTCCAGGGAGTCAATGCCCAGGTCCCGGAAATTGCTCTCCATGGTGATCTCGGAGACATCCTTTTCCACGCGCTCTGCTACCAGCTCTGCAATTGCTTCAAATACCATGATAAATGACCTCCATGTGTCGTTTTTTACAAGTTTTTATGTTAGTAATCACTGATTACTTCCGCTATATATACCGCGCCCCATGCCCTTTGTCAATACAATTTCTAAAATTATTCACATTTTGTTCACATTTCAGGGGGAATTCCCCGGGTTTTCCCCTATGGGCCCCGGCGCTTCAAATCTTCTTAATGGTTTTTAAGAAAGACGCAATTCTTTTTAAGAAAACCGCAAGGTTCTCTTAAAACATGAATCACTTTTCTCTGCTACAATAACAGGCAGATTCCCGACGAATTTCTTTTTTTGCCCCAATTCGTTCTTCTACATTGACAGGAGGATTCCCATGAAAAAGCCCACCCTTGCCGTGCTCTTCGGCGGCTGTTCCCCAGAGTATTCCGTCTCTTTGCAGTCGTCCTACGCTGTTTTATCCAACCTGAACCCAGACCGATACACGGTCCTTCCCGTGGGGATTACCCAGAGCGGCCAGTGGTTCCACTACACCGGCGCCTATGATCGGATCGCCACGGACTCCTGGGCGGAGGACCCGGGATGCCTCACCCCTGTGGTGGTCTCCCAGGACCGCTCGGTCCACGGGCTCCTGGCCTTCTCCGCCCCCCGGCACCAGGTGATCCAGGTGGATTACGCCCTGCCCATTCTCCACGGAAAGAACGGAGAGGACGGCACTGTGCAGGGGCTGCTGGAGCTGGCCGGTATTCCGGTGGTGGGCTGCGGCACCTTGGCCTCCGCCCTGTGTATGGACAAGGACCGGGCCCACAAGCTGGCCTCCCTGGCCGGGGTGGCAGTGCCCGCCTCCCTGGTTCTCAATCTGGGGGAGGACCCCCAGGCCGCCGTAGACTTTGCCCGGCAGACAGGCTATCCCCTCTTTGTGAAGCCCGTGAAAGCGGGCTCTTCCTACGGCATCTCCCAGATTCACCAAGAGGAAGAGCTTCTTCCCGCCCTGGACCTGGCGTTTCAGTACGACAATCAGGTGATTTTAGAGGAGACCATCCCCGGCTTTGAGGTGGGCTGTGCCGTCATCGGCACCCGGGAACTGCTGGTGGGAGAAATTGATGAGATCGAGCTCTCCGGCGGGTTTTTCGACTTTACGGAGAAATACACCCTGAAGACCTCCGCCATCCATGTTCCCGCCCGGGTGGACCCCCAGACGGCCCAGGCAGTCAAGCAGACCGCCAAGGTCCTATACCGGGCCCTGGGCTGCGCCGGCTTTGCCCGGGTGGATCTGTTCCTGACCCCCCAGGGCAAGATTGTTTTCAACGAGATTAACACCATTCCCGGGTTCACCGAGCACAGCCGTTTTCCCGGGATGATGCAGGCGGCGGGGATGACCTTCCCAGAGATTTTAGACACCATTCTCGGGCAGGTGATGGCCCCATGAACACGCTGATCCTCACGCCGGAGGCCATGTTCCAGGGGGACCTGCTGCTGGTCAACCCTTCCTTTCCCCACCATCCCCTCCCCCATCCGGACCTGGTCACAGTGGCGGACACGGACATTCTCTTGGAGCGCCGGGCCGCCCAGGCCTTAGACAGCCTGATGGCCGCCATCGGAGGCTGGAAGGAGATTGTGCCCGTCAGCGGCTGGCGGGCGCTGGAAGAGCAGCAGGCCATTTGGGAGGACTCCCTGGCGGAAAACGGCCTCCCCTTTACCCAGACTTACGTAGCATATCCCGGCCACAGCGAGCATCAGACCGGCCTGGCCATTGATCTGGGCCGCCGGAGCGCGTCCATCGACTTTATCCGCCCCGACTTTCCCTATACCGGGCTCTGCCAGACCTTCCGCCGGGAGATGGCCCGGTACGGCCTGATCCAGCGGTACCCCGCCGGGAAAGAGGAGATCACCGGCATCGGCCATGAGCCTTGGCACTTCCGCTATGTGGGCCAGCCCCACGCCGCCATCATGGAGGCCCGGGGACTGACCCTGGAAGAGTATATCGCCTGGCTGCGGGAATTTCCCTACGAATCCTGTCGATACCAGGAAAAAAATGCCATTGTCTCCTTTTTGCCGGGCGCCTCGGACGGTCCCACGATTCTCAAGCGGGATTCCGACCTGCCCTGTACCATCTCAGGAAACAATGTGGACGGGTTTATCATCACAGAATGGAGGCGGGCCCATGGGTAATCCCCCCCGTTACGGCGGCCTGGACGCCTTCAAGGTCATCGCCGCTCTGTTGGTGGTGGCCATCCACACCTCCCCTCTGACCACCTACTCCCCGGACGGGGACTTCCTGCTCACCCGAAGTCTGGCCCGGGTGGCGGTCCCCTTCTTCTTCATGGTAACCGGCCAGTTTGTCCTGGGCAAGGTTCTCCAGGGCCGGCGGCCCTTTTCCGCCCTGTGGCGGCAGGTGAAGAAAATTCTCCTGCTCTACCTGGTGGCGGTGGTGCTCTACCTCCCTGTGGGGCTCTACGCCGGCCACTACCAGGGGCTCTCCCCCCTGTCCGCCCTCCGTCTGTTACTCTTCGACGGCACCTTTTACCATCTCTGGTATTTTCCTGCCTGCGCCACAGGGCTGCTTCTGGTGTATCTGCTGGGGCGGGTGCTGCGGGGCAGAGGGCTGCTGGCGGTCACGGGACTGCTCTATCTCATCGGTCTGTTTGGGGACAGCTATTATGGCCTGACCGCCGCGCTGCCGCCTCTGGCAGCGGCCTACGAGGCCGGCTTCCAGGTGTTCTCCTACACCCGCAACGGCCTGTTTATGGCCCCCCTGTTTCTCCTCCTGGGCGCCCGGCTGGGAAGCCGGCCACCCGCCGGAAGGCCCGCTGTCAACGGGCTGGGGCTTTTGCTCTCCCTGGTTCTGATGACTGGGGAGGCTTTCACCCTGCGCCACTTTGCCCTGCAGCGCCATGACAGCATGTATCTCCTGCTGCCGGTGGTGATGGTCTTCCTCTACCGCCTTCTGCTGGCCTGGTCCCCCCAGGCCCCGGCGTTCTGCCGGCCCGTGTCCACCTGGGTGTATATCCTGCACCCGGCCATGATTGTGGTCATCCGGGGGGCCGCTGAGGCGGTGGGGCTCACCGCCGTCTTGGTGGACAACAGCCTGGTCCACTACCTGGCCGTTTGTCTGCTCTCCTTCCTGGCCGCCGCGGTCATCGCCTGGGCGCTGGCCCGTCTCCGTCCTCCCCGGCCCACCCGCGGCAGGGCCTGGATTCAACTGGACCAGGATGCGCTGGCCCACAATGTGTCGGCACTGCGCTCCCTGCTTCCCCCTGGCTGCCAGCTGATGCCGGCGGTCAAAGCCAACGCCTACGGACACGGCGCCCTGCCCATAGCCCGGGCCCTGGCCGCCCAGGGCATTTCCGCCTTTTGCGTGGCCTGTCTGGAGGAGGGCATTCAGCTGCGGAAAGGGGGCATCCGCGGGGAAATTTTAATCCTGGGGTATACACCCCCTAGCCAGGTCCCCCTGCTGCGCCGGTACAAACTCACCCAAACCGCAGTGGATTTCTCCCACGCCGTGCAGCTCAGCCAAGCCGGCAAATCCCTGCCGGTCCACCTGGCCGTTGACACCGGGATGCACCGCCTGGGTGAGCCCTGCCATCACCTGGAGGAGATCGTTCAAATCTTCACCATGAAGCACCTTCGGGTCGAGGGGATTTTCACCCACCTCTGCACAGCGGACAGCCCCTCCCCCGCCGACCGCGCCTATGTCCAGCGGCAGGTTCAGGCCTTCCAGCAGCTGCTGGAGGAGCTGAAAAACCGGGGGATTCCCCTCCCCAAGGTCCATCTTCAGGCCAGCCATGGACTGCTGAACTACCCCGATATCTCAGGGGACTACGCCCGGGTCGGGATCGCTCTCTACGGCCTGCTCAGCACCCAGCAGGATTGGAACGCGGCTGCGCCGCCGCTGCGTCCGGTTCTCTCCCTCCATGCCCGGGTGGCCGCGGTCAAATCCCTGCCCGCCGGCGCCGGCGCCGGATACGGGCTGGCGTTTGTGGCCCAGCGCCCCACCCAAGTGGCCGTGCTCACCATCGGCTATGGGGACGGTCTGCCCCGCTCCCTGACCGGCGGAGAGGTTTTGCTGGGCGGCCGCCGGGCCCCCATCATCGGGCGCATCTGCATGGACCAAACCCTGGTGGACGTCACAGACCTCCCCGCCGTCCAGCCCGGGGACGAGGCCATTCTGATCGGCTCTGCCGGCCAGGAGACCATCACGGCCTATGACCTGGCCCGCCAGACAGACACCATTACCAACGAGATCCTCAGCCAGCTGGGGACCCGCTTGGAACGAATTCTTTCCTAAAACATCAGGGGCCGGAGACAGCAAAGCTGTCTCCGGCCCCTGATGTTTTCCTCTCAGCCGACTGTCAATGTATGGTAGGTCCCGCCGGACAGGTCCTTCCACTGGACCCACGCCCCCTCAAGAATCATATAGCTGTGGGGGCTGCCCGCCTTGGGCAGGGCGACGGAGCCAGGATTCCAGCACTGCCGTCCCTCCTCCAATGTCTCCCATCCGGGAATATGGGTGTGCCCATGCAGCAGGATGTCTCCCGCCTGGAGAGGCGGCAGATGGTCCTTATGAAACACATGCCCGTGGGTGAGATAGAGCAGCCGGCCGCCCAGGGCCAGCACCCCATAGTCGGCCAGGATGGGAAACTCCAGCACCATCTGGTCCACTTCACTGTCACAGTTTCCCCGCACGCAGAGGAGGCCTTCCTTTCTCTGGTTCAGCATAGCCAAAACTTCTTTGGGCGCGTATTCCCTGGGCAGATCATTTCTGGGCCCATGGTACAGAAGATCTCCCAGCAGGATCAGCCGGTCGGCCTGTTCCCGGTCCCACGCCTGGAGTAACGCCCGGCAGTAATACGCAGAGCCGTGAAGGTCTGAGGCAATCATCCATTTCATCGCTTGCCGCCTTTCTGTGTTCCCTCTTGCCTCTCCGGAAGGACAGCCAAGCCCCCCGGCTTTGCAAGGCACCCCTATTTTAGGCGAACAAGCCGGGAAATGCAATAGGGCCGCGCCCCTTTTCCCTCTATCCCTCCCGGTCTCCGGGTTCCCCGTTTCAGAAGAGAGCGGGCCCGAATCCCTGCTTTCACACCTGCCCGTTCTCCAGCCACTGGGGCAGCTGATCCAGGGTATCCAGCACCCCATCCGCTCCGGCGGCCAGGAAGATCTCCCGGGCCCGGTCCTTCTCTGCTTGGCGCTCTGCCTGGGGCAGGGCCTCATACTCCGCCTGGGTGTATCCCATAACGCTGCTGCCCTCCAGCACCCCCAGGGAGAGGACCCCCGCGTGCTTGCCCTCCTGAATGTCGGCCACTGTGTCGCCCACCTTGACGACCTGTTCCACTGAAGCGATCTGGAACTTTGCCATATTGGCATAGATCATATAGGGATAGGGCCGGCCCAACCCCTGGACGCTGTCCGGGCTGAACCAGGCGTCGGGGGCATAGCCCTGCCGGGCGGCTTCCGCCGTGACCACCGCCATCATTTTATCGGTATAGCCAGTGGTGGAGCCAACCTTCATCCCCCGCGCCCTGAGTTCTGCCACGGTTTCCAGCACACCGGGTTTGGGCGCGGCATACTGGGAGAGGCTCTCCATGAGCGCGTCTTCAAAGACGCCGTAAATTTTTTCCACCGCCGCTTCATCAAACGCGCCCTGCTTCTCCTCCCACTGCTGCCGGATGGCGGGCATGGCCAGCATGGTGCGGATGTGATCCCGCTTGAGCATCCCCATGGGGGCCCGGATTTCCTCCACCGTCGGGGTGACCCCAAACTTCTGGAAAGCCAGGGCAAAGGCATTCACAGGCGCAAAGCAGCCATAATCCACGGTCGTCCCCGCCCAGTCAAAAATCACCAGCTGAGGCTTCATGCCGCCACCTCCTTGAGAAAGTCAGCCAGAATGGCGCTGAGTTTGGCAATATCCTCTGGATAAATCTCCCCGATGTTGCCCACCCGGAAGGTTTCCGCCTCCATCACCTTGCCGGGATAGAGAACATAGCCCCGGGCCTTGATGTATTCATACATCTGCTGGAAGGTGAAACGGGCGCCCGCCGGATACCGGAAGGTGGTGATGATGGGACCCTGCACGGCGGGGTCCAGGTAGGGCACAAAGCCCAGGGCGCGGAAGTTCTCCGCCAGCAGCCGCTGGTTCTGGTCATACCGGGCATGGCGGGCGGGCACCCCACCCTCCTCCTTCAGTTCCTCCAGCGCCTGGGCAAAGGCCAGCACCACATGGGTGGGGGAGGTAAAGCGCCACTTTCCATCCTCGTTCATGGTCTTCCACTGGTCATAGAGGTCCAACGCCAGGGACCGGGCCTGGCCGGCACTGGCCTCCAGCTTCTCCCGGTTGGCCAGGATGAAGGAAAAGCCGGGCACCCCCTGAATGCACTTGTTGGCGCTGGACACCAGGAAATCAATGCCCCAGCCAGCCACCGGGATGTCCACGCCGCCGAAGGTGGACATGGCGTCCACAAGGAAGGTCTTGCCGGCGGCCTTTACCACCCGGCCCACAGCCTCCACATCGTTGAGGATGCCGCTGGTGGTCTCCCCATGGACCATGGACACGTGGGTGATGGCCAGGTCCTCTGCCAGGTACTTTGCCACCACGTCCGCCTGGGGACGCTTGTGGTTGTCCTGCTCATAGAGGGTATACGCAATCCCCGCGTGGCGGCAGATCTCCGCCATCCGCAGGCCGTAGGCCCCGTTGGCCGCAATGAGGAGCTTGTCCTCCCGTCCGATGACGCTGGTGAGCACAGACTCCACGCCAAAGGTTCCGCTGCCCTGCATGAGCACAGCGGTGTACTCCGGCTCGGACACGTGTCCCAACGCCAGCAGCGTGCGACGGATGGTCTGGGTGATCTGCTTGTAATCGTCATCCCAGGTGCAGTGGTCAAAGAGCATCACCTGCTTCACGGTGTCGGTGGTGGTCAGCGGGCCGGGGGTGAGCAGTTTATAGGAATTCATGGTATGTTTCTCTCCTTATATTCTGTGATGGTTTCCGTTTTTCATTAGAAGAGGGCGCCTTTCGCGCCCTCTTCTGCATCGTATCCCTCAGGGCTTGGCAGCCTCAGAGATCTGCTGGTGCTTTTCGTACAGTTCAAAGGTCAGCGGCTCCTGGAAGGTCTTGGGGTAGGCGGATTTGTTGGCGCTGTCCGCGCTCTCTCCCTCATACAGGGGGTTGGGGTAGTTTTCCTGGAGCTCGGCACGGCCATTTTCGATGATGCACTGGGCCATCTTCATGGCCAAAGGATTGGTGCTCTCCCCTTTGTCCACAATGGCCACAGACTCCGTCAGGGAGAAGTTGCCCTCGGTGGGGTCCACATAGTCGATGGGCAGGCCCTCTGCCTTGGCCGCCACCGCCTGGTGGCGCAGGCCAAAGCCCACGGCGATTTCCCCGGCCTCACAGAGCTTCAGCGGGGCAGAGCCGGAGGTCTCAATGTGGTCCCCTGCGTTGGCATAGATGTCGTGGAGAACCGTCTGTGCCCCGTCCTCCCCATATTCCGAAACCAGCGCCTGCATCAGCAGCCACGCGGTAGAGGAGGACTGCACATCGGTCACCGCCAGGAAACCGGCATAGACAGGATCGGCCAGATCCTTCAGGCAGGTGGGCATGGGCAGATTATTTTCCTTCAGAACCTCTGTATTGACAATAATGGCGCCCTCCTGGGAGGTAATGGGCGCGGTATAGTCCGGGACCTCCTCCAGGGTATTCACCGGGAAGGTCAGGGGGACAAACATTGTGTTCTGCTCCTGGGCACTCTGGAGATAGAAGGTGCTCATGGTGACCAGATCCGCCTCCAGGTTGGTCCCTTCGGCCAGGAGCTTCCCCCCCAGTTCCGAGGTGCCAAAGGTCTGGAAGACATACTGGCCCGCATAGCCGCCGGCGTTCAGGGCGTTGGTCATGGCGGTAATCGCCTCTTCGTCGGCGTTGGAGTAAATGATAACCTGCTCCGACGGGGTACCGCCTTCCGCGGTCTCTTGCTGGCCGCAGCCGCTCAGCAGGGCCACAGCCATGGTCAGGGACAGACCCAGCGCCAGTAATTTTTTCAGATGCATGATGGTTTCGTTTCCTTTCTCTTCTTATTGTTTCGTTTTCCCGTTTGGGCACTTCTATTTACAAGCCAGGTGAAAATGGCCTTTGCAAGCAGGTTGGTAAAGAGGATCAGCAGGGAGAGGACAAAGACCTCATTGTATTCATTGACATACTGCAGCTGCTTGATCTTGGTGGTCAGAACCATGGTCCGGGCACCGGCCAGGAAAATCAGGGCGCTGATGGTAACCATGGCGTTGATGAAATAGTAGCTGAACACCTCAATGAGACTGGAGGCCGCATTGGGGGTCACCACCCGCAGGATGGTCTTGGGCCAGCTGTCTCCCATGAGCATGGCCGTGGTCTCCCACCCCGCGTTCATCTTGGACAGGGAGTTTTTCATCATAAGATAGGGAGTGGAGAAATAGTGGACAATATTACACAGGATCATCAGCGGGAAGGTATTCTGCAGGGGGGTTCCCGTGAAGGTGAACAGAAAGGCCAGGCCCAGCACCATGCCGGGGATGGTATTGGTCACCAGCGCGATGGAATCCACGCTCTGCTTGCGCCACTTGGGCAGGGTGCTCCGGGCAGTGATCAGCGCCGCGCCGTAGGCCAGCAGCGTCCCAAAGAACGCCGTACACAGCGCCATGCCCAGGGAGTGGAGGTACACCGTCTGCAGCTCGCTGTCTGCAAAAACCGCCTGGACGTGGGCCAGGGTGAACTGGGTCTGGTAGGGCCAGTTCTGCACCAGAGGTACCACAAAGATCACCGCGAAGATGGAGAGCATTCCCACCGACAACACGGTCCCCGACAGCCCCCACGCCGTGTCCCTGCCCCGGTTGGGGCGAAGATCGGCGTCGCTGATGCGGTCATAACGGATGTTATACCGCTCCAAAAACCGCAGCAGCAGAATACTGACAATGGACGGCAGCAGCATCACCATGGCCACCACGGCGCCCCGGTTGAAATCGGGCACGCCGCCCAACATCTCGTTGTAGAGCACCGTGGCCACCACATCATACTTTCCGCCCACAGAGGCAGGAATGCCAAAGTCAGTGAAGCAGAGGAAAAAGGACTGGATAAACGCCCCTGCCAACGTCCCCAGCAGCGGCCGGAGGATGGCGATCCAGAAGGTGGACAGGTGGCCATCCCCCATGGCCTTGGAGACAACCAACGTCTTCTTGTCAACATACCCCATGGTGTTGTGGATCAGCAGGAAAGCCACAGGCACCGTATAGATTACATAGCCCAGCAACAGGCCGCCAAACCCATAGATGTTAAAGATCTGGTGGCCCAACAGGCGAGTGATCAGGCCCTGCTTGCCAAAGGAGTAGATGATGGCGAAGCCGTAGGTAATGGTGGGAAGGAACATGGGCAGTGTCGCCACCGCCTGCATCGCCCGCCGAAAGCCTCGGGGCAATCGGGTGTAATGGATGAGGTAGGCCATCACAAAGGCAATCCCCACCGCCAGCAGCGCAGAGGCCGCAGAGACGGCGAAGCTGTTCCTGAGTGCTGTGCCGAACTGTGGGGCAGTCAGCACCGAGGTATAGAATTCTGTGGTCAATCCAGTCTCGCCCCAAAAGGACTTGACCAGCAGCCGGATGGCCGGAATGGCCAGAAAGGTTGCAAAGAGAATGACCAACAGGATGAAAATGAGCGTAAGCTCCCAATGCTTTCGTTTCATAGGGCCACCGATTATCCGGCTCTCCCCGCAGCATCGGCGCCGAAGAGGGCATAAATGTTGTTGCGTTTGATCTCCAGCTGGTTGAGGATAAAGGTCCGGACAAAGTCGTTTTCCGGCTTCTGGATGATGTCCGCCGGGCAGCCATACTGGGCGATGGTGCCCTGGTCAATGATCAGCACCCGGTCGGAAAGGGTGAGGGCCTCCTCCGGGTCATGGGTGACAATGATGGTGGTTAGATGAAACTCCCGGGCAATGGTCTTGATTCGGTCCTTGATAGACTCTTTGATAACACCGTCCAGGGCAGACAGGGGCTCATCCAACAGGAGAATCCGGGGCTTCATCACCATGGTGCGGGCCAGAGCTACCCGCTGCTTCTGCCCGCCGGAGAGCTGGTCCACCCGTTTGGACAGATGCTCCTCCAGGCCCAACAGATGGATCAGTTCTTCCACCTCCTTTTGGGTGGAAATTCCAGGCCTGTTTTTCAGGCCATAGGTAATATTTTGGTAGACATTGAGATTGGGGAACAGGGCATAATCCTGGAAGACAATGTTAAAGCCCCGCTTCTCCATAGCAGCCCGGGTCAAATCCTCCCCGTTGTAGCAAATGGTTCCCGCGTCTGCCTCTACAATGCCTAAAATGAGATTCAGCAAGGTGGTCTTGCCGCAGCCGGAAGGCCCTAGAATGGAGACAATCTCTCCTTCCTCCACCTGCATCGAGATATCCTTCAACACCGTGACCCCGTCAAAGGATTTTTGAATATGGGTCAGTTCTAACATGGTATGGCTCCTTTCCCACCGGGATGTCCGGCCTGTTCTGTTCTCTTTCATTTTCCAGGGACAGTGTAGCAAATCCACGCCGCCCCTTACCACCAACCCCGGGTAAAACCTCCGTGAAGCCCGGGTTAAATCCCATCAAATATAGAAGGGCGTCCTTGTAGTTTTCTACCAGGACGCCCTGTCTCTCTTAGGTTTGTGCATACCCCCGGTCCGCAATCACCTGCCCGCTGCGGTCCAAGTTGCGGGAAAACCGCTCATAGTCGCTGAGAATGATGCCCATATACAGCATATCCACCACCGCCAGGTCCGCCACCCGGGAAAAAATGGCGTTGCCATAGACGGTTTGGCCCCCCCCGCCCACAGAGAGGGTGAGATCGGCGTACCGGCTCAGCAGGGCGGTTCGCTCGCCCGTCACCGCAATGGTAGCAGCCCCAGCTTTTTTAGCCAGCCGCAGCGCCTTCACGGTGTCCACAGACCGGCCCGAGCGGGAAAAGGCCACCGCCACATCCCCCTTCCTCAGATGGGCCGCGCTGATCTGCTGAAGATACGCGTCGGTGCAGAAGCGGCACCGGAGCCCCAAATAGGTCAGTTTGGTCAGCAGATCGCTGGCCGGGGCACAGGAATTCTCCACACTGTACAGATCAATCAGCCGGGCTGAGGCCAGAGTTTGGGCCGCTTGGGCCAGGCTGTCAGGGGACACAGACTTCAGCACGTCCTCCAAGGCCTCCCGCTGGGTGCCCACGGCCTTCAACGGAAGGTTCTCCATCCGGTCCCAGGGCCGGAGGGAAAAGCCCCCCAAATGGTCAAAGGCACTCTCCTCTCCGGCCTCCCATCCCCGCAGGGCCCCCTTGAAGGCCCGGTATCCCCGGTAGCCCAGCCCACGGACACATCGGATCACTGTGGGCTCACTCACGCCGGCCGCGCTGGCCAGCTCCCCAATGGTCAGGGACTCCAGCTCCCCGGCGTGGGCCAGGAAAAAGGACGCCACTTTCTGTTCCGACGGCCGCAGGGAGGCATACGCCCCTTTGATCCGGTCCTCCCATGAGATACCTCGCTCCATTCCCCGTTTCCTCCTTCGGCCGGAAAACCTACAAAAAGATGCCGCATTCTTGTAGTTTTCCTCTCAAAAAGTTTCCCCGGCCCGCTTTCTTTGGAGATCCGCCTATGGTGGGATCGGTACGGGCCGTTTTGCTCCATTGTAGCGCGGCCCCTCTCCCCCTTCGATCCGAAAAGGGCTAAATTTTTGTTTGGGGTTGGTTAAACCTTTCCTCCCCCGCTCCTCTCCTTCCATTTGCAAATTTTCTCCGTGCATGATACACTGGAAAAACACTCTGATTGGAAAGGAACTCCCGTCGCTATGTTTGCCAAACGTGACCTCACCCAGGGAAGCATCCCCCGGGGCCTGCTGGGCTTTGCCCTTCCCCTGATCCTGGGCAACCTCCTGCAGCAACTGTACAACCTGGCCGATACCTGGGTGGTGGGCCGCTTCATCGGGGAAGGCGCGCTGGCCGCGGTGGGGTCCTCTTACACTTTGATGACCTTTTTGACCTCCATTCTCCTGGGGCTGTGCATGGGCAGCAGCGTCTATTTTTCCATTCAATACGGCCGCCAGGACCCCGACCGGCTGCGAAATGGGATTTTTCAGTCCTTTCTGCTCATCGGCGGGCTGACGCTCCTGCTCAACCTCACCGTCTATCTGGCCCTGGACGGGATTCTGGTCCTCCTGCAGATCCCACCGGATATTTTGGGTCTGACAAAGGAATACCTGCAGTGGATCTTCGCCGGCATGGTCGCCACCTTTCTGTACAATTTTTTTGCCAATCTTCTCCGCTCCGTGGGGGACTCCGCCACCCCGCTGGTCTTTTTGGGGATTTCCGTGGTTCTGAACATCGGCCTGGACATCCTCTTTGTGGTGCCCTTGGGCATGGGGGTTCGGGGGGCCGCCATGGCCACGGTGATCGCCCAGTTCGTCGCCGGCCTGGGCCTGTTTCTCTACACCTGGTTTGCCTTCCCCGCTCTGCGGGTCCAAAAACGCCACCGGTATTGGGACCGGGCCGCCTTGAAAAACCTGCTGAATCTCTCCCTTTTTACCTGTCTGCAGCAGTCGGTGATGAACTTTGGCATTCTCATGGTCCAGGGCCTGGTGAACAGCTTCGGTACCGCGGTCATGGCCGCCTTCGCCGTGGCGGTGAAGATCGACACCATCGCCTACATGCCGGTTCAGGACTTCGGCAACGCCTTCTCCACCTTCGTGGCCCAGAACTACGGGGCGGAAAAACGGGACCGCATCCGCACCGGCACCCATTGGGCGGTGTTCTGGGTGGTCCTCTTCTGCCTGGTCATCGGCGGTCTGGTCTGCCTGTTGGCGCCCCGGCTCATGGCCGCCTTTGTGGGCGGGGATGCCGCGGAGGTGATCGCCATCGGCACAGGCTATCTCCGCATTGAGGCCGCGTTCTACCTGGGCATCGGCATTCTTTTCCTCCTCTACGGCTATTTCCGGGCAGTGAACCGCCCCGCCGTGTCGGTGGTCCTCACCATCTGCTCCCTGGGCACCCGGGTCCTGCTGGCATACACCCTGTCGGCACTGCCGGCGCTGGGGGTCAACGGCATCTGGATTGCCATTCCCATCGGTTGGTTTCTGGCCGATGCCACAGGGATTTTGCTCTGGCGGCGGGAGGGCAAAAGCGCCAAGACCCCATAACGCACCCCACCAAAAAAACCTCCCTGGAAGCATCCTTCCAGGGAGGTTTTTGTTCCGTCCGAAACGGGGTTACTGATTCACATTTTCCGCAAAGCGCATGAGCATGGTTGCCACCTGGGCGCGGTTGGCGCCGTTCTGGGGCACCAGGTTGTCCCCGATCCCGCTGATCAGGCCGGCATCCACCGCCCACTGCATGGCCTCTTTGGCATAGGCGCTGACTCGGGCGGCGTCTGCAAAGGCGGACAGGTCGTTGCGTCCGCTGACATCGTACTGCTTCTCCTGGGCATAGCGGTAGAGGATGGTGGCCATCTGCTCCCGGGTCACCGTCTTGTCCGGGCCGAAGGTTCCGTCCTCATAGCCGTCCACAATCCCCTCGGATGCCGCCCAGCGGACCGCCTCGGCATAGTAGGCGTCCTCCTTCACATCGGTAAAGTCCATGCGGTAGTTCACCACAGGGCTCCCCTCCATCCGCCAGAGCATGGTGACAATCATAGCCCGGCTGGTGGTGGTCATGGGAGAGAAGGTGGTGGGCGTTGTCCCGTTCATAATGCCCTGGTCGGTCACGTACTTCACCGCTTCATAGTACCAGCTGTCGGCGGCCACATCCGTGTAGGGCAGGCCGGTGGGGTTGCTGGGGGCTTTCTCCACCGGGATCTCCGCGGACACCGAGGCATTGTCCACCGTGATGGTATAGTTCTGGGCGTAGGTCGCCTTGCCGGGCTCATAGGCGTAAATCACCAGGGCCAGTCGGTGCCCTGCCTCCACCTCATAGAGGTTGGGCTGGAGGTAGAGGGTATAGTCATAATACTTTCCCTCCACCAGTTTTACCTTGTTCTGCGCCGAAGCCGAATCATAGCCCGCGCCGGGGTTGCACAGGTCCATCCAGCCCCGGGCCACAATTTTATAGGATACGTCCGTGGGCTTCAGCTCCACCAGGTCCAGGTTCTCCAGGCCACCGCCCATCCAGGCACCGTCCTTGGCCAGGATTGTCTTTTCAACATAGGTGGGCGCGGTGTTGAAGGCGGGGAAGGTCTCCCCCTCCGGGGCGATGTCCACCAGCATGGCGCTGACCATCAGGCCGTCCCGGTTGATGAGGGCGGCCTCCGGGGTGTCCACGGTCTCGCCGGTGGCGGCGGCGCCCACGTAGTTGTCATGGTCCAGGGCAGCGGGGTCCACGGCGCTGTCATGGTCCACTGCGGACCGGCTCTCCCCTCTGGGGGTCTCCACCATCGCACCGTTGGTGGTGGCAGCCTGGAAGTTCACCGCCACAGAGCCCTTGAGGACGGTGTCCGCTGTCACATCCATGGTATACATGGCGCTGGAGGCTGTGGAGCCGCCGGTGAACACCTCTTCCCAGTTGTCCTTGTTCACGCCAATGGCGTCATAATCGCTGCTGATGGACGCGGTCTTTTCCTTGGCGCTCTCTCCGGTCAGGGTAATGGCGTCCTCGGTCTTCCAATCGTCATAGGTGTTCCACACCTTGGTGTCGTTGTTGCTCTGGGCCGTGACTGCGGGCATGTTCTCAATGCCGTTGTCCACCCCATACAGATAGTGGCTGAACCACTGGTTCAGGATTTCATCGTAGGACTGCGCCCCGATCATAAACTGAATGCCCCCCGAGGGATAGGTGGGGGTCAGGTGTCCATCCTGATGGAGCAGGAGCTTGGCGGGCACCCCGGCCTTCTCATAGGCCTGGTACATCAGGTCAAACTCCTTGGTCCGCACGTTGTCGTCGTTCAGGCCGTGCACAATGAGGGCCGGGCACTGAATCTTATCGGCGTCCAGGGTATAGTCCCGGTTGGCCCAGTGGTCGCTGTAATCCCCGTTGGAGGCCAGCTGGTCCTGCCGGATTTGATTGAGGTAGTTTCCATACTTGCCGGCAATGGTGTTCCAGTCCGCCTCATCCAGGTACCGGCCGGCGCAGTACCAGGCCAGCCAGTCGCTGTAAGCGGGGTCGCTCCGGGTGGCAATGCCCTGGGAGTTGGTATACTCATACCAGCTGGCAATCCCCGCCACGGGGACGATGGTCTCCAGCCCCTCCACCCCAGTGGTGGCCAGGCCGAACTGGGTGGTGCCGGCGTAGGACCGCCCGGTCATCCCCACCTTGCCGTTGGACCAGTCTGCCTCAATGGCGATGTTGCTGGTCTTGTCCGTATAGGCAACCCGCTCGCCGTTGAGCCACTCAATCACGCACTTGAACGCGTCGATCTCCAGGTCGCTCCCGCAGGTTTCAAAGCCCTCTGAGCCCTTGGTGCCCAGGCCGCCGCACTCCACCACGGCAAAGCCCCGGACCAAATAATAGTCGTACCACGTCAGGTCCTCATAGTCATACATCTCCTCGTGGGGGTTGTAATAATACCAGTCCGAGGAATCTGCCTGGGCTGCTGCCTGGGCCGTGGTGGCGGTTCCCGCCGCCTTCCGCGCTGCGGGCTGGCTGTACATCTGGTCCAGGTCATAGCCGTCCTTGCCATAGGGCGCCTCTCCAGAGGTACAGCCGGTGATATAGGGCCGGGCCTCATAAATGGTGGCGGCCTTATAATCCCCTTCCATGGCGGCCCGGGGAATCTGCACCAGGGCCTTCACCAGGTCCCGCTTGCCGTCGGCATCGGTGTCATAGTTGGTCTCCACATAGACGCAGTAACGGATGATGTCACTCTTGGCGTTGTCATAGCCCTCGGTCACAGCCCCGGTGGTATAGGGGAAAATGGGCTGGGCCATGCCGTTGAGGAACAGAGGCTCCAGCGTCTGGCCGTGCAGGGCCTGGTAAAGGACCTGGGCCGACTGCTTCATCACCGCCAGGTTCGCCTGGGTACAGGGATCGGTGGGGCTGTACTGGGCAATCCCGTCGGTCATGCCCATGCTGTCCGCCATGGCGTTGTAATCCCTGGGATAGGTTCCCAGCTGGCTCTCTTCCATCCCCGCCCAGCGGAGGAGGAAGGCCACGGCCTCTTGGTTGGTCACGGTCTGGTCCGCCTGCCCGGAGACAGGGAGTTTCAAGTCCGGCGCATCCTTGGTCAGCTCTCCCCAGGTCACAACCGGGGAGGCCGCAGCCGCAGACACCCCATTCTCCGTCTCCACCGCCACAGCCGGGGTGACCAGAGACAGGGCCATCATCAGCGCCAGAAGCAGGCCAGCGACTCGTTTCTTCATCTGATTACCTTCTTTCTCACTTCTCAATTTTCCTCCTATGCGCAAGCCTGCCATCCCCACCGCACCCGGAGGGGGAAAAGAGGAGACCTGAACGACACGTAGGTAATCTCCAGTATAGGCGCTCCCTCGAAAAATGTCAACGCACACCGGAGAACCGTCAAAAATTTCTCGCTCTTCCTGCCGCTGGAACAACGGGAACGGTTCTTTTAACGCAAGTGCCCATAAAAAATGGACGTCTGGATGCTGCCCAGGTCCTGTACCACTTTTTCTTTGGATTTCCAGAGGGGCTTCATATCCACTTGGATGACCTGAGGGTTCTCATAGGTTTTGAAATAATAGACCTTCTGCCCCAGATCGATCATGGCTGTGTATTGGGTATAATCGAAGGTCCCATTCGCTGTCTTTACCACGCCGTTGGGCAGGGTAACCCCCTCCAAAATGTGAAAGCCAGCAACGACAGCCTCCTCTATCCCCTTTGGCGGTACCATGTGCAGCTTCTGAAAAACAGTCCGCACAAATCGGGCGGGAGGTGTATACCCGCCTGGCAAGGCGCTTGTTCCGCCAGCCTGTCCAAATGGCTCCATCTGCAAACCGTTCCAATCCACCTGCTCTGTCTGCTCTGGCGCAACCCCAAGGTAGTTGCGTAAATTTGTCATCTGCCAGGGAAAATCTGGGCTGTTGGTTAGAACGCCCACTGGATTTTCATAGATATGCAGTCCCAGCGCGGTCTGCTCCACGACGAGACCCCTGCCAGACAAGTCGGTAAACATCCAGTGCATTGGCGCAACGGTGCCGGTCAGGCCATCCTGGATTCCCACCAAGGTGAGATCGGCCAGGCGTTCCCGGATGTCGTCCAGGGAAGCACAGCTGCCCAAGGCGTAGTGCAAGAAGTCCAACGCCGAGAGCTGGACCTGACCACTGTGCTTGGAGGGCTGCGGAAAATCGGCATACCCCTTAAAATACAAGGCACCGCCCGCAAGTCCCATTTCGTTGACGCCGTCAAACAGGACATAGCGATGTTGGGCGTGACGCCCGATTCCCCCAACCCCATACTGGTCCGCAAGGGTCTGCCCAAGCATGGTTTCCCAAGAGGCTCCTGCGGGGAAGGAGACAAGGTGCGGGTCCAGGATGGCGTAGAAATCCATTGTCCGTCCAAATACAGTTTCGTTCGCTTGATCTAAGAAATTGATTGCAGTACACATAAAAAATCCCTCTGCTTTCTGAAATTCTGCCGGCAGCCTTGCCGCTTCTGGCTATGTGCCTCACCACTTTGATGCTTTGATTTTAATCAGGGCGGGCGCCAGGGACAATAGGCAGAAAAAGAAGTCCGTATTGACAGAAACGCCGTCGTGTAAAAGATTTTACACGACGGCGTTTCCGTCAAAAAGAGGGATTATTGCCTGGGGGAAATCTCCCCCACAATCAGCTGATGAACAACATGAACAATATGGTCCAAATCATCGCTGTCTGCCTCGGACCAGCTCCTGAGGATGCCAAGAACCGCCTGACTGTGATAGCGCATAACGAGCTTTAACTCCCAGTGACTGCATTGGGCGTACAGGCCGTGCCTTTCCGCCACCTGCAGAAAGAAAGTAAACAGCTGTTCCTCGACCATCCGCGTAATTTCGTCCCGGTAGTTGGTCCGCAGGCCATGCTCTACATAGGGTCGGGTATTCAGCGCCAGCAAAAACAGGCAGCGCAGGCCCTTTTCCGCATTCCCCTGGGCAAGCGTTTCCTTCAGCAGCTGATCTGTATTTCGCTCCAAAACCCATTTTAACAGGTCCGGGATATCTCTGAAATGATAGTAGAACGTCTGCCGTGTGATCCCGCATTCCTCCACGATATCTTTCACCGTCAGCTTTTTGACCTTCTTTTGCATCAAAAGCCGTTCCACAGCCTGTACAATCAGTTCTTCTGTCCCGATTGTCACCTGGTTATCCCTCCATCCCCCGCTGCCACGGGTGCTTATCTCTGGTACTCAAAATCCAAGTTGTAGAGACTCACCAGGTCTCCGTCCTTGATGCCCATCTCCTCCAGCCGGTCAAACAGACCGGCGTTGCGGAGCATCCGGTCAAACCAGTTTCGGGACTCGTAGTTGGAGAAATTGACGTTGGCCATGATCTTTTGCAGCCAAGGGCCCTCCACGATCCACACATCGTCCTCGTGCCGGATGGTAAGGGGGTCACTGGTGTCCACCTGGGGGGGCCGCTCCACGTACTCCGGTTCATAGGTAATCACCGGCGGCAGGTGGGCCAGTTCCCCGGCGGCGGCCTTCATCAGCTCCCTGACCCCCATGTGGGCGGCGGCGGACAGCTCAAAAAAGCGCAGGCCCTGGGCCTCCACGTGGGCCTTGAGCTTGTCCAGCAGGGTGCGGTCGGCCAGGATATCGGTCTTATTGGCGGCCACAATCATCTTCCGGCCGGCCAGTTCCGGGCTGTATTCCCGCAGCTCGGCGTTGATGGTCTCAAAATCCTCCACCGGGTCCCGTCCTTCGGAACCGGACACGTCCACCATGTGGATGAGCAGGCGGCACCGGTCGATGTGCCGCAGAAAGTCATGGCCCAGGCCGGCTCCGTCGGCGGCCCCCTCAATGATGCCGGGGATGTCCGCCATGACAAAGGAGACCCCCTCCTCCACAAAGACCACCCCCAGGTTGGGAAACAGGGTGGTAAAGTGGTAGTTGGCGATCTTGGGCCGGGCCTTGGTGGCCACGGACAGCAGGGTGGACTTGCCCACGTTGGGGAACCCCACCAGCCCCACATCGGCCAGGAGCTTCAGTTCCAGCAGCACCGTCCGCTCCTTGCCGGGCAGACCGGCCTTGGCAAACTGGGGGGTCTGCCGGGTGGGGGTGGCAAAGTGCTTGTTGCCCCAGCCCCCGTTGCCCCCCCGGCAGAGGACGAAGGGTTCGTCCCCGGACATATCCTGAATGATCTCCCGGGTCTCCGCATCCCGGACCACCGTGCCCCGGGGGACCCGGATGATCAGGGGAGCGCCGTTCTTTCCGGTGCACTGCTTGCCGGCGCCGTTGCCGCCGTTCTCCGCCACGTATTTGCGTTTGTAGCGGAAGTCCATCAGGGTGGACATCCGGTCATCCACCTGCAGGATCACATCGCCCCCCCGGCCGCCGTCGCCCCCATCGGGACCGCCGGCCGCCACGTATTTTTCTCGGTGAAAGGCCACCGCGCCGTTGCCGCCAGCCCCAGAGCGAACCAGGATGCGGGCGGTATCAATGAATGTATTTGCCATAGGGCACCTCCTTTGGTACCGGTCCGATTGGAAAAAAGCCCCGAACGGCGGTCCGTTCGGGGCTTGGGATGCACGGGAAAATTACTCCGCGACAGCCTCCACGATGGAGACCTGCTTGCGGTCCTTACCCAGCCGCTCAAACTTGACGCGGCCGTCCTTCAGGGCAAACAGGGTATCGTCCTTGCCGATGCCCACGTTGGTGCCGGGATGAATGTGGGTGCCGCGCTGACGGACCAGAATGTTGCCGGCCAGAACGAACTGCCCGTCGCCCCGCTTGACGCCCAGACGCTGAGCCATGGAATCACGGCCGTTCCGGGTGGAGCCAACGCCCTTCTTATGCGCGAAGAACTGAAGTCCGATATGAAGCATAGGTTACACCTCCATGACGTTAATGTGTTCGGGATATTCCTCCTGCAGCTGGACCAGGTAGACCATCAGGGCGGCCAGCAACGTCTGGCACACCTGGTCGGCCTCTCCGGCCAGATTGCGGGGAAGTTTCAAAGTGACGGAAGCATCCTGCTGGTTGACCTTCACCGGGGCCTCCAGCCCCAGCACGTCATTCACGGCGCACTCGGTGAGGCGAACGGCGCTGGTGACGGCGGCACAGAGGATGTCTTCTCCTGCCTCGGCCAGGCCGGTGTGCCCCTCCACGGTGAAGGAGACAATCCGGCTACCGTCCATTGCAAAGGAAGCTCTGGTCATCAGGCGTTGATCTTCTTGATCTCAACCTTGGTATAGGGCTGACGATGGCCCTGACGCAGACGATAGCCCTTCTTGGGCTTGTACTTAAAGATGACAACCTTCTTGCCCTTGCCGTTTTTCACCACGGAGGCGTCCACGGAAGCGCCTTCCACCACGGGGGCGCCGAACTTGGGCGCGTCGCCCAGGATGGCCAGGACCTTGTCAAACTTGATGGCGTCACCGGCTTCCTGGGGCAGCTTCTCGATGAACAGAACGTCGCCTTCCGCGACCTTATACTGCTTTCCGCCGGTCTCAATGATTGCATGCATTGCTCTTGCACCTCTTTCCTTTATCACGGGCTCGCTGTCGGGGGCGAAGCGCGGCGGAAAACGGTCTGTCCCGCCCACGCCTGCTTATGACCCATTCAAAGCGGCTCTGAAATTATAGCAGGCAGGAACGGCAAAGTCAAGGGAAGGGGCAGAATTTTTTGCCTTTTCCCTCACCCTTCGCCCAAGGGGCCCAAATACCACCCTGTCACCCCGTCCTTCTTCGCCAATGCGCCCCGGCTGGTGCGCCGGACCACGGCCAGGCGCTCCCCGGCGGTCACCGGCAGCAGGTAATCGGTGGAGTCCAGACAGTAGGTCCCCTGGGGGCCCTGGCGGAGGTAGTCGGTGAGGATATCCAGCTCCCGCCCGGTCTCCAGGTGGCGGCACCGGGAGAACTCCTCCCCCAGGGAGAGCACCTCCAGGGCGCTGTGCCCCCAGCGGATGTTCAGGGGATCGGGGGAGGGCGCCTGGGAAGCCAGGGCCGTCATCACGGGAAAACCGTCATAGGCCCGATAGGAAAATGCCCCGCCGGGCTCTCTGGGCAGGATCAGGGCGTTGAGCTGTCCGTCGGCCTTCAGCGTACAGCCCCCGTCGATGCTGGCGATGTGCCGGTCCGGCAGGAGAAGGGGCTTAGCCGAGGGGATGTCCGGGTGGTACAGAGTAACCGGCCAGTGTCCCACCACCACCCACCGCTGAAAGCGGTGCCCCTGGTCGAGAAACGCGTCGTTTTTCATACACGCCCGGGCGCTCAGGGTCTCTAAATGGTGCTCTCTGGGGACCCCGCCGTGGACAAAAAGGTAGTGTTCATGGAGCAGGATAGTGGGCATGGCCCGGAGAAAGGCCAGCTCTTCGGGAAACAACGCCTCAATGGCCTGCCGGGCGGCGGGAAATGCCTTGGGATCGGAGACATCCACCCCCGCCTGGTGGGCCATGGAAACCCAGGCGCACTTCTCCCCCCAAAAGTTTCCATACTGGGCGGCGGCCTGGTCGGGCCAGGCCCCGTTGAGAAAGTCCAGGGTGACATTTTCACAGTTGCCCTGGAGGAAGAAGAGGGTATGGGTCCGGCGCAGGTCCATGAGATACCGCAGGGTGTCCAGGCCGCCGGTGGATTTCTCCAAAATATCCCCCAGGACCAGCAGAATGTCGTCGGTGGAAAACTGGACCTTTTTCAGCAGGCCCTTGAGAAAGGGAAGATTGCCGTGAATGTCGCTGATGACCAGCACCCGCCGGTCCGCCGGCAGGGAGAGGGGACGTACAACCGCTCTCATGGCGTCATCGCACCCGGGCTTCCAGGGCAATCCAGCCGTTCTTTTCCCGGCGGGTTGTCACCAGCAGCCCCGCCTGCTCCAGGGCGGCGGCCACCTCGTCTCCCCGGGTGTCGATGATGCCCGAGCAGAGGAAGGTCCCCTCACGGTCCAGCAGTTGGGGAACCACCGGCGCCAAGGGGATGATAACATCCGCCACAATGTTGGCCAACACCACCTGGGCTTTTTCTCGGGCCAGTTCCTGAACTAACCCCTGGTCCGCGATAACATTTCCGGCCAAAAACCGGCAGTGGTCCCGCCCGATGCCGTTGAGCGCGGCGTTTTCATAGGCCACGTCCACAGCCTTGGGGTCAATGTCCACCCCGACCGCCTGACCGGCTCCCAGGCACAGGGCGGCAATGGCTAAGATGCCGCTGCCGCACCCCAGGTCCAGCACCCGGTCCCCCTTCCGGGTACAGGCCTCAAGCCCCTCCAAGCACAGCTGGGTAGAGGCATGGGACCCGGTGCCGAAGGTAAGCCCCGGATTCATCAGCAGCCGGGTGGCGCCGGCGGGAATGTCCGCGGTGTCCCGCTCCCATTCCGGGACAATGTACAGCTTCTCCCCCACCGCCATGGGCCGGTAATACTTCTGCCAGCTGTGGGCCCAGTCGTACTCCCGGAGGGCGGCGGTGGTATAGGGCAGGTCAATGCCGGCCAGATAGCCCTTCAGCTGCGCCTGCCCGTCGGCATCATCGGTGACATAAATCTTGACCCGGGAGACCCCCTTCATCTGCTCCATAAGGGCATCGTCCACATAGTCCCAATACTGCCGGTTCTCCTCCAAAAAGGCCCGGAACTCCTCCTCTTCCTCCACTGCCAGGCCGGGCACGCCGTTGGCAATGAGTTTGCCGCAGAGGTCATCCAGTTCCTCCGACCTCGCGTTTATCACAATTTCCAGCCATCTATGATCCATGCAGTTCCTCCTCACTGGGCGCATTCCAATCTGCGGGCCAATGGATCTGCCCGCCTGTTTATGGGTTCCATCTTACCATGTTTTGAAACCGTGCGCAACCGCGAAAGCCTATCACGAAAAAATGCCCGCCGCAGATGCGGCAGGCATTTTCTCTGGATTTCAACCGAACGAATCGGATCTACTCCGGTGTTGACCGGAAAATTGTGCCAGGCACAATTTTTTATACAAGGGAAACGAGAGGACTCAGTCCATCTTCTTGGTCCACAGGGAGGCCATGGCGGGGCCGCCGCCCACACACAGGGAGGCGCCGCCCACTGTGGCGCCGCGGCGCTCCATTTCGTAGAGCATGGAGACAATGATCCGCAGGCCGGTGCAGCCGATGGGGTGCCCCAGGGAGATGCCAGAACCGTTGGCATTGGTCTTGTCCAGGTCCACTTCCCAGCCGTGCTCCTCCTTCAGCTTGCGGCCAACGCCCAGGAACTGGGCGGCAAAGGCCTCGTTGATCTCCCAATAGTCCACCTCGGAGAAGTCCATGCCGGCGCCCTTCAGGCACTTGGGAATGGCATAGGCGGGGCCAATGCCCATATACTTGGGCTCCACGCCGGCAGAGCACATATTGATCATCTTGGCCATGGGCTTGATTCCCAGCTCCTTGGCCTTGTCCGCAGACATGACAATCACAGCCGCAGCGGCGTCGTTGATGCCGGAGGCGTTGGCAGCGGTGGTGACGCCATCGGGGGTAAAGACCTCCTTCATCTTGGAGATGGTCTCATAGCTGCAGTTGCGGATGGGGTGCTCATCGGTGTCGATGACAATGTCGCCCTTTTTCTTGTTGTGGATCACCACAGGGACAATCTCATCCTTGAACTTGCCGGCGTCGATGGCGGCGCAGGCGCGGTTGTGGCTGATGACGGCCAACTTGTCACATTCCTCCCGGGAGACGTTGCAGAGCTTGGCCACGTTGTCGGCGGTCACACCCATGTGGCCGGGGACCAGGGCGTCGTACAGTGCGTCGTGGAGCAGGCTGTCATAGAGCTCCGCGCCGCCCTCGGTGGGGATGCCACCCATCCGATAGCCCATACGGGCTTTGGGCAGCAGGAAGGGGGCCTGGGTCATATTTTCCACGCCCACCACCAGGCCGATCTCGGTCTTGCCCAGCTGAATGTTGTTGCAGGCGATTTCCAGCGCGCGCATACCGGAGGCGCAGTTCTGGTTGACGGTGACAGCGCTGCTCTCAATGGGCAGGCCGATCCGCATGGAGACCTGGCGGGCAGGCAGGGAACCCTGCATGGCGGTATAGCACTCGCCCATGACAATTTCGTCGATGGTGTTGATGTCCACACCAGCGCGGCGAATGGCTTCCTTCCCCGCAGTGATGGCAAGTTCTCTGGCGGGAACATCCTTGAATTGCCCCTGGAACTTACCGATGGCGGTACGGCAGGCGCTGACAATGACTACATCTCTCGGTTGCATTTGAGGTATCCTCCTGTACTGTCTTGTATTTGTTCATTTTATACTAAAATGCACTAATTCATGTCATAGGGTAGCTATATTATACACCGAAAAGGCGGGTTGTCAAGGCAAAGTTACAAAAAGGTCACAAATTTTTCTGATGCTTTTTGAGGAGAAGGGATTGAATTTATGGTATAAAATGTGTATAATGTCGCCAATACAGAAATGATGCCGAGGAAATGATGCAGCAAATCTGTCATTTCACGGCAAGATCCGGACCCTTCCGGTGCGGAAAGGAGGTACCTGCCATCAGCAGAATTCCAGAACCCTGGCACGACGCAGCAATGGCATTTTCCCTGGATCTGGCCAGGGACAGCGACAATTTTCCCAAAAAAGTGCTGGCACTGTTCGACAAGCATTTCGGCTTTCGGCGCAGCATCTTCTTCCCCTATCACTACACGGCCTTTCCCGGGGGCCAGGCCCGGCGGGTGAACACCCTGAGCAACTACATCACCTACGGCATCCGGTATGGCCCCATGTATGACTACAAAGATCACATTTACAAGGATGACATCTTCCGCTATTCCTCTCTGCCCCCCCATCTGAAGGGGAAGCGGGTGATTTTCACCGAGGACGTTATGACCCTGGAGGACTATGAGCGCACCCCCTACGGGATTCACATGTCCGCCGAGGATTTATATTATCAGGCGGTCCTCTTCTTCTTCCTGGGGGACCGGGTGATCGGTTCCATGGGGCTCTTTCACACCAAAGAGGAGGGCGGCTTTCGGGAAGAGGAGCGGGGCCTGCTGGAGTATCTGGCGGAGCTGGTGGAGGCCAACTACCAGAACTATCTCCGCCACAGCGGGGAGGCCCGGTTCCATGACAGCTTCCAGCTCTTTTTCCAAGACGTGAAAATGGGGGCGGTGATCCTCAACCAGGACATGACGGTCATGCAGACCAACAAGGCGGCCCAGGAGATCAGCCAAATCTTCTGGGAACAGTACCGGCACAACCAGGGCCACTTCCTCCGGAGCAATTACCAGGGAGACCCCAAGTTCCGGGAGGTCCAGACCATGATCAACGAGATCAGCGAGCGTCTGACCACCCAGGGCGGAACCAGTCAGACCTTCACTTCTCCGGCCGGGGACATCACCTTTTATCACACCTCGTTTCTCTCCTCCAGCGCGGCGGGCCTGATCCAAACCTGGCACCTTATGCTCATCACCTGCCAGACCAAGGACCTGCCCAAGAATTTGAATCACCCCTACAACACCCTGACCCAACAGGAGCGGCGGATCGTCTACTACCTGGCCTCCGGCATGAAGAATGAACAGATCGCGGAGGAGCTCCACATCAGCATCTACACCGTCCGCACCCATATTGCCAACATTTATAAGAAATTTGAGGTCAACAACAAGGTGGACCTGCTCATGCATCTCCAGCCCATCCTCAAGGATCAGACAACCCCACCCTAATGATCCACAGAACGGACAAACCGCAAGAAGCCTCCCTGAGACAGGGAGGCTTCTGATTTTTTAATAAAACGGGAAGAGGCAAAAAGGGGTACCCTCGTTCCTCTATTACGCCCGCAGACGGTAGCTTCTCCCCTGCCGGACCACCAGGTCCCGCCCCAGAAGGGCATCCAGCCCCGCCTGTACCTCTCCGTCGGGCAGACCGAGCTCCTGGGCCAGGGTCTTAACGCCGGCGGTGACATGGTCGGTGAGGTAGGCGATGATCTGCCGTTGGGTGAGCTCCGCCGAAGAGAAGGTCTGGGGCGGGAGGGGAAGGGAGAGCTGGGTCACGCCGGTGCGAAACGCCTGGGACAGGGTGGGCGTCTGCCAGCCCCGCCGGGCCCAGAGGGCATAGATCCCATGGAGCCCCTGCCCCGTCCCCGTGGCCAGACGGACCAGGGAAAACAGCTGGATCAGCCCCCGGTTCCGGGGATCAGCCGCCCGCCCGGCCTGGGCCTGTTCCGGTGAAACCCGGAGCAGACCCCCGTTGGAGACGGTGAGCTCCGCGGCGGTCCGCTGGATGGTCAGGCCGCCCCGGCTGAAGTAATCGGCGTGGAGAACGGCATTGAGAACGGCCTCCCGCAGGGCGCCGGCCAAGGCCTCCCCCTCCCCCGGGTCCTGGGCCAGCAGAGAGGAGACCGCAGTCAGCCGCCGGGAGACCATGGTGTAAAAGGAGAACACATTTTCCGGCGGCCCCGGGCGAAGGGTGGACAGGCAAAATCCGGTGTCCGTCTCCCGATACTCCAGGCGAAAGGCGGGAAAAACCGCCCGCAGCGCCTTGCGCTTGCCCAGCAGCAGGAGTCCGGCCAAGGTGGGGTGCAGTTTTCCCCCCTGTCCCGGCCCCAAAATACCGGCAGCAGGCAGGAATTGGTCATCCGGGAGGGCGTTCCAGGGATGGTCCGGCTGCCGCATCACCATGCACAGCCGGAACTGGCGCAGGGTCTCCCCGGAGAGGACTTCCGGTCCACGGCTCTCCAGCACCGCCAGGTCGGCGGGGGCGTCGTCCCGGTCCCGCAGCATGGCCCGGACCTCGTCTGGGGAACAGTGATAGTCCCCCTCGCCGTCCCGGCGGTACGCGCCGGTAAAGGGGCTGTCCCCAATGTACACTGGCCGCTGGTGCCGCTCTGCCTGGGGCACGGAGATCACCAGAACCTCTTTGCCCGCAATGGTGTGGAGGGTGACATCCTGGGGCTGGAGAATGTTGGCGCTGACCTTGGCGGGGTCCTGCACCGTCTGCCAGAACAGACGTACATACCCTGGACCATCCGGGATGCCGGTGACCCGGAGGGTTTTGTCCCGGGCCTCCTCCACCCCCAGCAGGATCAGACCGCCGATGGTGTTGGCAAAGGCGGAATAGGTCTCCCACAGGCTGTGGGGAAAGCCCCCCGCGGCCTTTTTGGCCTCAATGCGGTTGTTCTCTTGGTACCGGGCGATGTGGTTCAGATCAATCATGGGCCCCTCCTGATTCCGCCGCGCGCCATTCCTAACTGAATGGTATTATAGAGAAGTCCCCTTCCCTTGTCAATTTTTCCATCCCCGGGGGCCGGCGGACAACCGGCGCGGCACAAAAGTTTTTTGAAAAAATCTATTGACAAATCTCCCGAAATCCGATAAAATAATACTCGTTCCGCAAGAGACGGACGATTAGCTCAGCTGGTATGAGCATCCGCTTGACGTGCGGGAGGTCACAGGTTCAAGTCCTGTATCGTCCACCAGAAAAACCCTGAAGCCGAGAGGTTTCAGGGTTTTTTGTTTTCTCCCACCAGGAATAGACCGTCCCGGGGCGGGCAGGCCCTTAGCCCACTGCGGACTCCAGATGCACGATCCCCTCCTCCGCCGCGTCCGGGATGTCCCCCACCCCCTGCAAGACCAGCCGGGGGCGATAGGGGAAGTGGTCAATCATGGACCGGTCTGTGACCCCGGAGAGAACCAGCACCGTGTCCAGGCCGCATTCAATGCCCGCCACGATGTCCGTGTCCATCCGGTCCCCAATGATGACGGTGTCCTGGGAGTGCCCCCCCAAGAGGTTGATGCCCGTCCGCATCATCAGCGGATTGGGCTTGCCGATGTAGTAGGCCTCCTTCCCCGTGGCCAGCTCAATGGGGGCCACCAGGGCCCGACAGGCGGGCACGATGCCCTGCTCGGTGGGGCCGGTCAGGTCGCTGTTGGTGCCAATGAGCCGGGCGCCTTTTTGAACGCACCGCACCGCCCGGCAGATATTGTCATAGGTATAGCTGCTGGACTCCCCCACGATCACATAGTCTGGGGAGACATCGTCAAAGGTGATGCCCTGTTCATACAGGGCGTTGAGCAGGCCGGGCTCCCCAATGACAAAGGCCCGGGCCCCCGGCATTTGGGTGGCAATAAACTGGGCGGTGGCCAGGGCACTGGTGTAAAAATGCTTCTCGTCAATGTCCAATCCCATCCGGGAGAGCTTGGCTTGCAGCTCCCGCTGGGTCTTTCCGCTGTTGTTGGTTAAAAACAGAAAGTCCTTCTTTTCCCGCTGCAGCCAGTCCACAAATTCCCGGACCCCGGGCAGCAGACGGTTGCCGTGGTAGATCACGCCATCCATGTCACAGATGAATCCCTTTTTATTCCGTAACGTTTGCACCGTATTCCCTCCTGTCTGGGCCTCCCAGGCCCGCGTTCTTACTGTACGTTTCTGATTCTTCCGGTTTGATTGTATCAGGCGCCCGTAAAGTTTTCCCCCATCCTTTCGTTAAATTTCCGTGTCTTTTTTGAAAACATCCACCCAAACCAGAGAGGCCGCCGGCGCATCTGCGCCGGCGGCCTCTCTGTGGATGCAAGGTATCTTCTCTGGGCAGAGACGCTCAGAGCTCTCCCAGCTTACGCAGGGTGTCCTCCCGCACCGCCTGCCGCAGTGCCACGAGATAGTCGGAAAAGGCCACCTTGTCGTCAGCATAGGTTTTGTTCAGCGTGTACTCCAGCGGAATCCAAGTGGACAGGTCTGAGGCGTTGTGCTGGATCACCGCCTCCAATCCGTCAATGGCCTTATAGAGCTTGGCCTCCAAGGTGTTCCGCTGGGCCATCTCCTCGTACAGTTCCTCCATTTCCCGGGCGCAGGACGCCGGGAGGGAGGCCACCCACCGGTGCAGCAGCGTCTCCTCCCGATCCTCGTCCGCCGGGCTCTTTTCAAAGCTGGGGATGTCCCCCGTAAAGGCCTCCCCCAGGTCATGGATGATACACATGCGAATGACCTTGTTCATGTCGGCTTCCGGGAATTCCTCTTGCAGGAAAAAGGCCATCAAGGTCATCATCCAGCTGTGCTCGGCCACGCTCTCCCGCCTGCCGTTGGAAGTGTAGCAGTGGCGGGTGGTCCCCTTCAGCCGTTCTGCCACGGCCAAGGCGTTCAGCAGGGTTCTTGGTTCCATCCGGTATCCTCTCCCATCTCATCCCCCGCCGCACCTGCGGGCAGAGGCAATGTGCAATAGATTATTTTTTGGGGGAAGCATCCTCCTCCTGTGCCCCACAGTACACCGCAATGGCCGCCGCCATCTGCGCTGCGGTTCCCGTCCCCCATTGATCCAGGTACGCCTGGAACCGCTGGTCGGTCCGGTACAGTTCTCCCAGTCCCGCCAGCGTCTGCCTGGTGCAGCAATAATGGTGCCGGGTGATGTGGGCTTGCCACCGGCCCGTCAAAGCCTGCACCTGGGGGTGCTCGGGAGGCAGCGGCCTGCTCCGGGCAAAGGCCGCGATCAGCTCTTCCGCCTCTGCCTGGGCAGCCCCCCAGGCTGTCTCCTCGCCGGATTGCTGTCTCTCCTGGTTTTCCCTCCAGGCCGCAGTATCCCCCCAGCGGGCCTTAACCTCCCGGGCGTAGGCCCGGCATTTCTCCTCGTACCCCGCCCGGTCAAAAGCGGTAAACGCCATCTCCATGGTTGTCTCTCCTTTCAAGGCAACTTCCACCAGTCTCAGGAGGCCATCGAGCCGGTCCCGCTTCGCCCGCAGCAGCGCCCGCTGGGCCGTTAAGGCCGCCGTCCGGTCATAGGCCGGGCTGGCCAGGATGGCCTTGATTTCCGCCAGGGGAAACTCCAGTTCCCGAAAAAACAGGATCTGCTGGAGCCGTTCCAACTCCGCCGGTCCATAGAGACGGTAACCCGCCGGGGAAACCGCGCCGGGCGGCAGCAGGCCAATCTTGTCATAATACCGCAGGGCACGGATGGTAACCCCAGTCCGCTCTGCCATCTGATGAATGGTCAGCATGCAATGCCCTCCTTTCCCTGTGGAGATTGAATGGTGGGTCCGGACCACAAGGCAAGGATACAGGATGACCCAAGGGGAGAGTCAAGGGGATTTTTCAAAAAGATTCAAATGCGCCGGGCCCCGTGGTAACCGGCGTGCACGGCATCCCAGATCTGTCCGCCTTTCACCGCGTCTCCCACAGGGATCACCCGGCTGCAGACCTCCCCCAGCCGGTCCCCGTAGGGCCGGGCGGGGACGGTGCCCAGGGCCAGGACCACCCGGTCGCAGGGATAGACATATTCCTCCCCGGTCTGGCTGTCCACAAACCAGATCCGGTCCTCCCCCACCCGGGTGAGGGTGCGGTTGCAGAGGAAGACCACGTTGTTCACCTCCAGCACCGCCGTTACCCCGTTGCGGTTGGAGCCCTGAACCCCAGGGGCCAGCCGGGGGGCGGCCTCCAGCACCAGGACAGCATTGTTCCGCGCCCGGTCCGAGAGGAGTTCCGCGGTCTCCAGGCCGGTCATCCCCGAGCCCACCACCACCACGCTCTCCTCCCGGATGTCCAGGGCGCCGGTGATGACCGCCGGCGGCGTGCAGACCAGCGGACTCTCCCGGGCCCCCTGGATCGCGGCCGGAATCCCCGGCACCCCGCCGGTGGCATCCAAAATGGCATAGGGGGACAGCCGGCCCAGCTCCTTTAGGGTGGGGGCACAGCCGGTCCGCAGCTCCACCCCCGCCTGGCGGCAGCGGAAGCACAAGCTGTCCAAAAGCCACTGAATTTTCTCCTTCCGGGGCGTCCCCGCGGCCAGCAGAAGCTGACCGCCCAGCTGTGGCGCCTTCTCAAACAGGATCACCCGGAACCCCCGGCGGGCAGCCACCCAGGCCCCCTCTAATCCGGCGGGGCCACCCCCCAGCACCACCACCAGGCGGCCCTCCCCATCTCGGGGCAGCGGGGGCAGCTGGGCCTCGTAGCCCGTCTCCGGGTTCACCGCGCAGGTGATGTGCCCTGCCTGCTCGTACTTGCCAAAGCAGGCCATACAGGAGATGCAGGGGAGGATCTCCTCCTCCCGGCCCTGCCGCGCCTTGTTTCCCCAGTCCGGGTCGGCCAGGTGGCTGCGGGCGGAGGCGACAAAGTCCAGCACCCCCTCCTCCAGCAGCTTTTCCCCATAGGCCGGGTCCCGAATCAGGGCCACCGAGACCACGGGAAGGGGGACCGTCCTCTTCACCGCCTTGGGCAGGTGCTTTCGCCAGCCCTGGGGATAGTACATGGGCTCCACGCTCTGGCTGAGCTTGCTGTCGGTCCCCGAGGCGGTGACATTGATGGCGTCCACCCCCCAGGAGGCCAGCATCTGGCAAATTTGAATGCCGGTGTCGGCATGGTAGCCCTCCCGGCCGATGTACTCCTCCAGGGAAATCCGGAACATCAGGGGGAAGTCCCGGCCGCAGGCGGCCCGAATGGCCTCCACCACCTCCCGGAGAATCCGGGTCCGGTTCTCCAGGCTGCCGCCGTATTCGTCGGTACGATGGTTGGTCACCGGGCTGAGAAAGCTGTGGAGGAAGTAGTGGTGGGCGGCGTGGACCTCCACCCCATCCATCCCGCTCTCCTTGATCCGTCGGGCCGCCTGGCCAAACTTTTGGACAATTTCCTGGATGTCCTCCCGGGTGGCCGCCTGGGCCGTCCCCCGCTTCTTCCCCCTGCCGTCGCTGGCGGAGACCAGGGGGAGATGGGGATTCAGCTTGGGGTCGGCGTTGGCGCCGGGGTGGAACAGCTGGGCAAATATCTTGGTGCCATAGGGATGCACCCGTTCCGCCAGTGCCCGGAACGCGGGAATTTTATCCTCCCGGGCCGCGTTCAGCTCCCGGGGGAACAGGACCCCCCGCGCCTCATCCACGCAGACCATCTCGGTGATGATGAGCCCCACGCCCCCCTTGGCCCGGGCCTCGTAGTATGCCAGCATGTCCTCCGTCATGGTCCCGTCCGGCTGGGACAGGGAGGCGGACGCCGCCGTCATCACAATGCGGTTGGGGATGGTCAGCGTGCCGATGGCTCCCGGGGAAAATAGCTTCTCATACATGAAACTGTCTCCTTTTTCTCTCTTGGGTGGGACGTTTTCTTTCATTTTACCGGTTCCCTCGGGAAAAAGCAAGATTCCCGCAAAAACGCCCCCTTCGGTTCGCAATTCCAAAGGGGGCGCTTTTTACGTTGTCTCCTGGTCTGCGGCGGCAGGGTTCTCTTTCTTGTGGGCCTTCTCCTCCTTCTCCGCCTGGGCCTGGGCTTCCGCCTCTGCCCGGCGGGCCCTTTTCAGCTCCTTTCGCAGCTGGTTCAGGTATTCCGGCGGGACCACATCAGAGCCCTTGGGATTGAGAATGTAGGCCCGGACCTTGTGGGCCAGTTCCTCTGTGGAGGGGTGGACCACCACCAGATTGTTCTCATAGGCATACCAATAGCTCTTCTTCACATCCGGCATCTCTTTGGTGATCAGCTGCAGGCAGGCCAGCCGCATGGCGGTGGGCGGGGTATAGACCACATCCTGAATGGAGGTGAAGGGAATCACCCGCTCTTTCTCCTTCATCTTGGTCTTCCCCAAGCAGCGGATCACACAGTAATCCACATAGACATCCAGCCGGGAAGAGCCCCCCGGCAGCCAAAACAGCAAGCCCTTTCGCAGGGACTGCTGGTGTTCCTCCCGCTTCTGCGCCTTCTTTTTTCGTCCGAACATCGCCGCCGTCTCCCTTCCCGCGCTGTCAAGGCATTAAAATGCAATCTGATCCGGATCGTGTCCCGAACCGCCGAAGGGCGGCAGCGCGGCAATCCGCGCCATATCCTCCGGGGTCAGGGCAAAGTCAAAAATGGCTGTGTTTTCCTGGATTCGCTGGGGGGTCACCGACTTGGGCAGAGGCAGGACCCCCTGCTCCAGGCACCAGCGCAGGCAGATCTGCGCGGCGGACTTCCCATACTGCTTTCCCAGGGCCTGCAAGGTCGCATTCTCCAGCACACGGCCCGATCCCAGGGGACTCCACGCCTCCACCAGGATGCCATGGTCCCGGCAGTAGGCCAGGGTTTGCTTCTGCTGACAGCCGGGGTTGCACTCCACCTGGTTCACCATAGGCGCCACCTCCGTCTTCAGCAAGGGCTCCAAATGATGGGGCAGGAAGTTCGAGACCCCAATGGCCCGGACCCGCCCCTGCTGGTACAGTTCGGTCATGGCCCGCCAGGTCTGACCGTTGATGTCCTCCCAGTTGTCAAACCGGTTGGCCGCGGCCGGCCAGTGGATGAGGTAGAGGTCCAAATAGTCCAGCCCCAGCTTCTCCATGGTCCGGTCAAAGGCCCGCAGGGTACTCTCATACCCCCGGTCTGTGTTCCAGACCTTGCTGGTCACAAAGACCGCCTCCCGGGGCAGGCCGCTGGCCCGGACCGCCTGGCCCACGCTTCTCTCATTTTGATAGTATGCCGCTGTGTCAATGTGCCGGTAGCCCAGTTCCAAAGCCTTCTGGATGGCCGCCACCGTCTCCGGCCCCTCCTTCATCTGCCAGGTGCCAAACCCCAGACAGGGAATGGCCACGCCGTTGGCCAGGGAAAAGGTCTCCCCATGGTGTTTCATGTTGTCGCCCTCCTTTTTCTTCTGAATGGATGAAAAAAGTATAGCACAACCCGCCCCTTGAGACAAGAAATCCCTGCAAAAAAGAAGCACTGTCCGAAAGGACAGTGCTTCTGGATAAGGCAATCTCAGCGCTTGCTGAACTTCAAGGCCCCTGTGCGGGTCCTGCCAAACATCCGGTGATTTCTTCGCTTTCCACCTGATTTTTGGCTTAATACTGCGGTTTTTCTGCATATCAGATTCTAATTTCTATCCTCGTGCATGACGCACGAAAAGCAGGTTTTGCTCCTTATATGTGCCTTGCATATCGCTGCCCAGGGCGTCGCAGGACAACAGAAAGGAAAGAAACTTGGTTGCTGTTCTCGTCATCACCTCAAAATCAAATTCACACACGGAGGACAGCATAATGGAAAAATACATCTACGATCAAATCAACGGCCTTTGGTATGAACTCCGAGGAGACTACTACATCCCCTGCTTAATGCTGAATGAACCGGATACAGCCCCCATCGGTATGTGGGGTAGAAAGCACCAGCAATACCTAAAAGAACATCGTCCCATGCTCTATTCCGATCTTGTTCTCAGCGGAGGATTGCACAGCTATCTGGCTGATATTGACACCCAGGCACGCAACAAACTCCATCTGATTGTAACACAGCTGGCAGAGAAAGAGGGTATCAATGAGCAGCTGAAAGCACAGGATCAGATGGCATGGGTCGGAGCCATGAATAACATCCGAAATCGGGCAGAGGAAATCATCCTCCAAGAGCTGATCTATGGGGAAGATGCCGTATGAGACTTCTGGAAGAATTTTGGTATAGCAACATTGAACCAACCGAATACGACACAAACGCCTGCAAGGAATACAAGGAAGTGCTTCACCTGGTTACCCGAAATGAAGAAAAGCTTCAGGCAACCATGACGGATGAACAGAAAGAACTGTTCTCTCGATATACGGACGCCGTTCGTGAGTATCAGACCCTGGCAGAACGCCTACTGTTCCAGAATAGCTTTAAGCTGGGCGCCAGGATTATGCTTGAAGTTATGGAAGAATAAATCAGCAACTAAATGAAGTCAATCAGCCGGGCAGTGGGATGCTGCTCGGCTGATTTATTACTTCAACTCTCTCCTGACTCTTAAGCTTAGTACAACTGTTGCGAGAGGTAGAAGCAAGTGTTTTATGATTATTTGGATTGTTTTCTCAGCGCCTCAATCGCATTACGGATATTAACTGCCGAAGTTTCTTTAGCCCACTCATCCCAGAAATCAATCGTCGCACTTCTTGGCTTCAGCTTTGGAGGCGCAATCCTAATTCTGCTCGGAAGAAGACTGGCATCCCCCACAATCAATGCTTCACCAATATCCAAAATTGGGAGCATCTCTGCATAATCACCTAAGCTATCAGGAAGCAATCTCTTGACTACCGCCTGGTCATCAGCATTGGTCAAACGCATTGCAATAAAGTTGTTGCTCTGACTCAACACCGTTCGATTTACTTCTGACGGGCGTTGAGATATTACTACCAGTCCAACTCCGTATTTACGCCCTTCCTTTGAAATTCGCTCAAAAGTAACCAAGCTGGCATCATCAATACTTTTCTCTGTATGAGCAGGGATATACAAATGAGCCTCATCGCAGAAAATAGCTATTGGATGTCGCTCTCCAACTTGTGACCACTGCTGAACTGAGAAAACGACTCTCGCAATCAAGGAGACTATCAGAGGAAGAATATCAGAAGGAACCTCGGAGAAGTCTATAATTTTGACACCCTTTTTCCCATTTTGTGCTGGTAGCATCAGTTTACAGCAAAGTTCATCCATATAGTCATATTTTAACAGTGATTCCTCTCGGCTAAACATAAAGTTCAATCGTTTATCTTTTCGCTTTGTCTCTAATCTTTGGATAAAACGAGTAAACTGACCGTTGTACGGTCCCTTTTTCTCTGCCCCCGCACGTGCTCCCGGTACCATTTCTTGATCTAACAATGTCAGACAGTCGATCATTTTATCCAAGCTATAAGGAATGGGACTATCTAACGTAATGTTAGCTTCCATTTCTTCTAAGCCCATACCATGTAAAAAGTCTTTTTTATGCTTAATTACTTGGTTACTGAACATCATAGCCTGATTAGGTGCATTATTATCACTACGATCTAACATTAGAGACAACATTTCTTCATAAGTAAGTAGCCAATATGGAAGAAACAGAATTCCTTCTGATATGGTATCATTAGGGCCTGCAACCTTTAAGTGTGTAAAGTTGTCTCCCTCCAATGTAGAGTACTCCCCATGAATATCAAAAAGAAGCGCATCTGCTGATTTCAGCTCAGCTACTTGCTCAAGTATTTTTGCTACACACCAAGATTTTCCGGAGCCTGTACTGCCAACAATTACAGCATGACGTTGAAATAGTTTATTACCATTAATCCATGCAGTCGCATCTTCATCAATAGAATAATTTCCGATTTGAAGACAAATTTGATCTTGTCCTTCAGGAACAGAAGAAACCGCCTGCATAAATTGTTTCAATCTTTCGCCATTAATCAGGTAACATTCTGCATTAATGGTTGGAACTGTTGCCAAAGAACGGCGGAAGACATTTTCTTTGAGACCTTCTTTATCTAAATGTGTTCCGATCAGCACTACTTTAATCACATTAAAGCTCAAATCTGGCGTTAGGTCTTCTGCAGAATCTGTAAATCCAGATTTTCGTATAATTTTAGATACCAATCCAATTAAGTGCTGACCTACTTTAGAGCTTTGAATAGTCACAAGGTGATTAACTTGTAGTCCTCTAAGCTTGTCATCATTCTCAACTTTGATAATTGCTGTGGATGTATCTACGCTTTCTACTGTTCCCAGCAACTCATCTTGGTTATATTTAAATATGCCCATCACACTACCTCCTCACCATATTTTTAGAAATTCTTCAAGAGACCAATATTGTCCATCATATGTCTCAGACCAACCATTGCTATAAACGGTAGTATGCTGATCATCTGCCCTTTCAAAGATTAAATACTTTCGTATTTTAGCTTCTATAATATGTTTTCGGCATGCCTCCGTCATAGTACGAGCAAGAATAATAATTGGTTTTCCTGTTGCTATTTGCGCCAACAGTTTCGGTTGAATATGTTCGTCATTAAATCCATATCCAATACACAAATATGCTCCTGCCTGGATAAATGCCTTGTCCGCTTCAGCAATGATCGAACGATACGGTTCTTTATGGGTGCTGCTATATTTTTCTTTTCCTGGCGGTACAACAAGAGGATAAAACCCTTCCGGGATTTTTCTTGACATTGGTACAGAAATGATTTTATCATTTCTATCAACAAACCAATCCAGTGAACCATGAACTTTCCAAATATCAACAGTTCGTTCCCTGCACCGTGTGCGGCGCTGCTTAGTTGCTGAACTTGGAATTTCTAATTTCCGCAAAATAGAACCTTCGAATCCAGTAATAGATGTGGCATCAATGCCATCCGCAGCATATTCAGGAAGTCTATCATAGTTTGTAGTAACAACAACTGCCTTATTTGGCGCAGGTGCGATTACCTTATTTAGCAATTCCACAAATTCTTTAGGCGGAGATAATTGGTTCGTGTCAAAGAATTCCGTATCATGGCGATTTATGGTTTCCCAAGTCACTGTCCTGATGTGTTCAATGGTTTCCGGCCTAAGTTGAACACTATCTATTGCCGCCTCAAGACCGCTTGCATCTATTGCTTGACATAAGTTTGCAAACTCTGGATCGTTTTTTACAACGGGGTCAGCCTCTATTGCTTCAGCCAGATTTCTCATGGAAGGTAGTCCGTACGGCATTGAAGCACCTGACCCTAATACAATTAGTGGACTGTTTTCCAAATAGCTTTGCGCCAAATTAACACAACCATCCCAGTCCATATATTCTACCTCCTTTCTCCTTAGCCTTCTCGATTTTTTCTTGAAAGTCTACGGTCCCTCATTTTGCTCCAAATGTTATGGAGTAGTTCTACCTCATGAGCTGTAAGTCCAAGCCCCTGATGTAGCAGAATTTCATCCGTATACTGAAGAATATCATCAATTTTTCCTTCACGCTGCAATGCATCCATCTTGTCCAAATCGAGTTTATCAGCTGCTATCATGGGTATACGCATTTTGCGCATCTCGCCTGGCTCAAAGGTCAAAACACCACCGCCATAGCTTCGGCCCAATGTTTCACTAAGCGCCAGAGTATATGTGTTTAAGAATGCTCCAACAACTGTTCTGCCATCAACCCCTTCATGGAACCGAACCTTGTGAAGTGTATCTGTCACAAGCGCATGTTTGTTATTCAAGACCATCTTGGGGTAAAGATTAGCTTGTCGTACTAAAAACGCCTCTGCACGCCATGTATAAGAAACATGGTACCATCTTGGCCTAATTCGGCATTTATAATTTTTGTTATACTCTTGAGCTTCGCCCCACTGGATATACCTTCGTTGAGATTTTGGCAATTCATCAATCGGTAGGTCTGCGGGCTCAAAGAAATAGACTTTTTTGCCTGCTTTAACCAGATTTTCGTAGTCCTGTTCAGTCAACTCAAGACCTTTAATCTGATCCGTACGGCTAATAATGGGGACCACACTTTCCTGCAAATGAAATTTATCTACAATTTCTTGGTTTATTACAAAAAAAGCATTTTCGCCACTCACCAAACCGACATTCACATCATAAAGATCTGTTGCATTTGTAATCTTACTGGATTTGTTAAGTCGATCAAGAAGGTTCAGCTCTTCGTTTGAAAGATAGTATTTTACCCACTTATCTTTGCTGTGATCCAGTTTTTTCACTTCTGCAACTTCCAAACACGCTTGACCAGCAGAAATTAAAGACTCCAAACCATCTAACTCAACAACTCTAATGCCCTGTTTGCTCGATTTTCTTTCACCGAGAAGTAGAATGACTTCCTGCTGAATATCATCGAAAACCAGCTTTTTAAATGTTACGAGAGTCAGGCTTTCAAAGTAATTGCTTAAAAACAGTCTTGCTTCAGCAGCATAATCCACCTGAAACAGTTCAGCCGGAATTACCATACCTACTCGACCATTTGGTTTCAACGCTTTGCAAGCAAGCACAAGGAAAGGCAGCCAAATGTTCATAAGTCGATTCGGCTGGAAGCCATGTTTTGTCATCAGTTCAAACGCAACTTTCCGATACTCTTCTTCAAAATTTTGGTAACGAATGAAGGGCGGATTTCCTACGATGACATCAAACTCTTTTTCCCCATCAATGCACTTCTGATAGTAGGTAAAAAAGTCGCTCTGGACTACATTAGGTCCGTACTGACTGGCTTTACTTGCTTCAACTTTATCCAGTTCAACACCAGTAACATTGTGTTTAATGGACTGATCTGATGCTCCCATTTCGTGCAGCGTATCTGCAATGGCGCTGATGAAACTTCCGTCTCCGCAACTTGGTTCCAGAATTTCATCATTCTTCGTCCTGATTGCCCAAGTTGCAATAAACTCTGCTATCTTTTTAGGCGTATAATATCCGCCTCTCAATTTGTTGTATCCTTCGATTGGTTTCATTCTTCATCCCCGTTTTCCTGAGCTTCCACCTGATATAATGCATCAATCAAAGTATTCAACTCATCGTTTACTGCATTTATAGAGCGTTCAAACACAGTTTTCTCCGTAGCATTTCGTGCATGATTGGCCTGATTCTTTAGATTCATAAGCGTACGTACATGTTCAACAATATTATCATGCTTCTGCACATCTGACGGATTCCCATAGTCAATCCGATAAATTGGCAATGTCGCAATAAACTGTTTTCCATGTGAGTAGTAATCTCCACGGAAAGTACTGGCTTTACTTTTCACTAAAAGTTCCATCAGCCAATGATTTAGGATTGCCTGCACATAGAAAATTGATTCTTGAGCATTTTGTTTCATCTGCAGGCCATAGAACGGCCCATTTCCTCCACCAGTAAAAACAACCAGTTCATCATCGTAAACATAATTGGAGGACAACGAGAGTACGGGCCAGACCAAGTGCTCACCAGACATAAATCTTCTCAAGCTTTGGCTGCGGCCAAATGCATACCAATTCAGCTCCGTTCGATTGGGCATATTACGCCTATCCAATGCCTGTTTATGACGCCTTAGGTACTCGAATGCGTGAGGAAACTGGTTCTCCATTTTCTCTATATCATAAAGCTTAGGCTTTCCGTCAACTTCTTTGTACGGGAAAATAATATAACTATTTGCTGTAATCTTCTCGTAGCTCGTCAGTTTGGCATCATAGACGCTTTTTCTTAAGATGCCTTTTTCGAGCTGAAACTCAGTTCCGTTTTCTTCATGACTGTATACGAAATCTTCATCTTCCCGATCTACATGAATGATATAAATATTGTCAGCGCTTGTCTGTACTCCCACAAAAATATCAGCTAAATTCGCAAGAGGTTCGCAATTCTCCTCGGCTCTATGCAGCTGGTTAATAAGTGACTGCGGTAAAAAAGCCCAAGGCTGCCGAGACAAATAAGGGGCCGCATATGTAGCGCATTCCACAGTGTGCTCAAACAAGAACTGGTTTAGATTCTGCACAAATCCAATCTGAAATTCATCATTCGGCTGCTTTGACATTATCAAAATACAAGTATAAGTACTTCTGTTTTCAAAGACCTGATGTGTGCCGAAGTGCATAATTTTTTTAACATTTCTATGAGCTGAGAGAAGTCCTCTTAATTCAGCACCAGATTGGATGTTCATGAATTTATGGGGAACAATATAGCCTAAAACGCCGGTATCTTTTAAAAGTGAAAGAGCTCTTTCAATAAACAAATAATACTTATCTAATGTCTCCGTAACTGCAGTTACATATCCAGAGTGATTACTCTTGTAAAAAGCATATTCCTCCGGCGAGTAGTGAACCATGTTCTGCACTCGGATATAGGGAGGGTTGCCTATAATGGCATCAAACTTTCCTGCTGGAAACTCGTGGCCCCAATCAAACATCCGCAACTTGTTCATCAAATTAGGATTTTGATAAATTGTACGGTTGTAACGAGCATAGCTTGTATCAACCAAACTGTTTCCAAGTTTGATATTCTCGTCCAAATTAGGCAAAATCCGATTGTGCGTTCTTACATGGTACGCATCTAATTCTTCCGCTGAAGAATCCTCCAATACTTTTAACAGCAAACTGAATTTTGTCACTTCAATTGCCAGAGGATCAATATCTACGCCAAAAATTAGATTCTTCAGAATATCTCTTTTCTGTTCATAAGAAAGAAAAAGGCTTTGTGTCCCAGGAAGTTGATACAGGCTACCATTTTGCAGAGATTCTTCCAATTTATTTTGGCGTAAATATTCAATGTGAAAATTCACCACATACTCAAATGCAGACAGCAAAAAGTTGCCAGATCCACAGCAAATATCAGCAATGTGATAATTTGCCACTTCTTCTGGTGTCTTCCCCGCATATAAACTGCTCAAGGTTTCATTCACGATAATATCGGTAATATTTTTCGGAGTATTAACAGTTCCTTGAGCATCTACCACTTCGGGTTTTTTAACAGAGACAACTTGACCGTTGGCCTCAATTTCCAGGGTTTCAGCTAAGAATAGTTCATAGATCTGACCGATAATATAGGGATCTACAACTCCAAATTCATAAGAATTATTCGGATAATACAAGCTCTGGAAAATATCAATGATGACAGCATCAGAAATAATCAGCCGATCTTCATCCAGCATCTCAAATAATCCAGAATCATATTTTTGGTCAGCAACCGCAAACAGATCTTTTAACTCTTGATATGTCGTAATTTTCCTTAGTGATTCGTAATTTTCAAGATTTTTATCTTCACAAATACGCAAGAAAATAGATCGATTCAAAATTCTCTGGACAAAAATATTAAGGGTAACAGCATCGACATTGGGATTGTTCCTCACAACATCGCTACCTAATTGATTTCTCCATCCACGAATTTGATCCAGAAAATAAGCATCGAAAGGTTCTCTGCGCATTGCACCACGGACATTACCGAAGATTCGCTGGAAATCTCCGTTTAAGACCGACTCTTTCGAGAGCAACGAGTAAATTTCCTCAAACTTATCTTCATACTCTGTGTAACGATAGTGTGCAATAAGTGCGGTGCCAATTTCATCACCTTCAACTGGGCGTACTGTACAATCATATATAAATAAATCTGTGAAATTAGTAAGGACAGATACTTTAAGGTTTCCACTCCATCCATAGCGTCGTAACTGGAAAGATGGTGCTCGGTCAACAGTAATGTTTACAGAAGGTTTTTTCGTCTCTAAAAAGAAAAGTATTTCTGTTCCGACCTTGAAGGAATAATCAGGCTTTTTGCTCCTATGTGCACCATTTTCTTCAACCAAAACAGTAGCTTCGTGAGTAACTTCTCGTAAATGCTGAGGCAATCCTGCTTCATTTAAAACATCCCACCCCAGCAGTTGAAAGAACGGGTTCACGAAATCTACTCTCACTTGGGTTTCGTTATATGTCGCTTGTTGATACTGGTCAAAATTACTGTTGTATATGCTAACCAAATTTCTTAATTGATTCTGGGCTGCAACCAAGTTTGCATTAGGCATTGTCACGACCCTCTTTCTCAGGAATAAATTCCAAAATATCATCTACTCCGCAGTTCAATGCCAAGCATATTTTTTCAATGCTTTCTGTTGAGATATACTCATCTCTTTTGAGACGTGTGATAATATTGGCACTTACCCCTGCCATATCTTTCAATTGAACATTGGAAATTTTTTTATCTATCATCAAATGAAAAAGCTTATCGTAACAAACTGCCATATCGCACCTCTCATAATCAAATGTATTATTTGATTTTATCACGAATCCGTGATTTTA
>OIXV01000164.1_pt1 | contig 64444 bp, 61 predicted proteins | sample 1587771 | NCBI WGS metagenome assembly OIXV01 (sample SAMEA3888893, study PRJEB22519) | human gut metagenome | biome: human gut; feature: human-associated habitat; material: faeces | place: Denmark | collected 2010
GGTGTACATGGCTTCGCCATGAATCCCTGCGAGTTGTTACTACTATCAACCGCGCCTTACTATCGTGAGGCGCGGCATTGCTGCGCTCGCCGTATTGTGGAGTGCCCTGATAGACGGGAATTACTGCGCACTTCTACAAGATGGGCAGAGCGGCACCCGCAAGGGGTGTGCCGCATCCATAAGGCAGCAAAGCTGCCAACGGCTGCGCAACAGCGAAGATAGAAGTAACCCAAGTCGTTTAGATACGAAACTTGGCAGGTACTTCCATTCCGGAGGCATTGCACCCCTTCACGCCCGAGACTGCCAATGCAAGCCTTTCTCTGGGGATTTCAAAAGGGCTGTTCTCTTTTGCGAAAGAGAATACCCCTTTTGGCTTGGCAGCAGCGTCACGCGCTGCATCACCATCCGGGTGAAGCGCGGGATCGCCGCCCTCCACCCGGCGGGTGAAAAAACGCTTACCACCGCCCCAGTTCGGGGAGGATATCCGCGACCTCCGGGTACATGATGAATGCCTCCCGGATGCCGAGACTCTGCGCAAGCCGCACCTTCTGCCGTAAGGTCTCCGTATCGTCGAAAAGCACGAAGTGCGTGCCATTTTCTGTGGGGTAGGTGAAATAATTCGCCATCAGCTCACGGGAGAAGTAGGCGGACGCAGAATGCTTCTGCCGCAGGGCGAGCAGCTCCGCGTGCGTCAGCGGTGTGCCGCAGCCCGAGGGGCAGGGGAGGGGAAAGTCCATCCGCACGCGCTCTAAATCGAGCGCGAGATGTGCCGTGCCATAGCGGTTGATGTTCTCCTCCAGCAGTATGCGCAGCGATCCGCCGGAGATGCCTGTGCCGATGAGCAGCGTCGCGCCTTCGGCAGGAAACGCGGCGGGGCAGTAGAGGCGTATCCTGCGCGCGCTCAGGCAGCGGGAAAGGCTGGAGAGAAACGGCAGCCGGTCAGAGCAGGGACCTGCGTCGAAGTCCGCGAGCACGCCGCGGAAGCGGCGCTGCACGCACTCGTGGACAATGGCGTGGCAGAGGGCATCCAAGCGCGGCAACGGGCCGTTTCTCCGGTCGGCAAGGCCCATGAGACCGCCGAAAGGCGGTGTGTCCATGTGGGTGCGCGTAAGTGCGCCGCCTGCATCGATGGCGTAGGCGACGTGGACAAGCGGCAGCGGAGGCGGCGCGGGGAGGGGCGCGAGCGCGGCGGGTGTGATGGCAAGATAGGTCGTCAGAACGATTCCCCCTTGTGTAACGCGCGCGAAGCGCGTATAATAACAATATACCTTATGAGCTTTGGGGGACAGCTATGCCCGGTCTACTTTGCCCGCAGTGGGTGTTTGACGACTATACGGACGTGACAGCGGACTTTTTGTGTGAGCACGGCGTAAAGCTGCTGCTTTCGGACCTTGATTTTACGCTCGCGCCGAAAAAGCAGAAGGAGCCGGACGCGGCGCTGAAGTGCTGGATCGATTCTCTGCGCGAGGGCGGCGTCATCTTTGCGATACTCTCGAACAACCGCAGTCCCGAGCGCGTGGAGCGCTTCTGCACGCCGCTCGGCATCGGCTATGTCGGCCACGCGGGCAAGCCAGGCACGCGCGGCTTTTGCGAGGCGATGGCGCGCTACGGCGTTCGAGAAGAGGAGACGGCGATGCTCGGCGACAAGCTGCTCACCGACACGCTCGGCGCGCGGCGCAGCGGCGTTCTGATGCTGATGGTCGAGCCAAAGGGCGGACCGGATGGCGCGTGGAATCACGTGCTGCACGCGCTTCAGGAGCCGTTTAAACGGAAAAGCGCGCACGATGTGCGTCAAAAGGGCGGAAATTTAGAAAAATAAACCACAACATCAAGAAAAACACTTGCATTGCCGCACTATATGCGGTAAAATACCATAGGTTTAAAACCGATACTTTGTGAATTTGAGGATAGCGACAGATATCCTCGGTAATACAGGAGGAAATAGTTATGGCAACGATCACCGCTGGTGAATTCAGAAACGGTAAAGTATTCGAGATGGAGGGCAAGTACTATCAGGTCGTCGAGTTCCAGCACGTCAAGCCCGGCAAGGGCGCGGCCTTTGTGCGCACCAAGATGAAGAACGTCGTCACCGGCGGCGTGACCGAGACCTCTTTCAACCCCACGGCCAAGTTCGAGGAAGTGGCTATCGAGCGCAAGAACATGGAGTACAGCTACAACGACGGTGATCTGTACTACTTCATGGATCAGGAGACCTACGACATGGTCCCGCTGAACCGCGATATGCTCGGCGATGCGTTCCGCTTCGTCAAGGAGAACACGATGTGCATGATCCTGTCCATCAAGGGCAATGTCTTCGGCGTGGAGCCCCCCAACTTCGTTGATCTCGAGGTCACCGATACCGAGCCGGGCCTGGCCGGCAACACCGCGACCAACACCCTCAAGCCCGCCACCCTCGAGACCGGCGCAGAGGTCAAGGTGCCCCTCTTCATCAACATCGGCGACAAGATCCAGATCGACACCCGCACGGGCGAGTATATCGGCCGCGCCAAGTAAGTCACAGCAGGTAAGTAGTCAACAGGAAGATCGTAGTTCCGGATATTGAAAGGAGTATTACGATGGGTATTTCTGAAAAAGTTGCGTATCTCAAGGGCCTGATGGAGGGCATGAATCTGAATGCCGATTCCAACGAGGGCAAGCTGTTCCTCGCCATTGCGGACGTTCTCGATGAGATCGCTCTCGAGGTCGAGGACCTGACCGATGAGGTCATGGAGCTCGGCGACGGCCTGGACGTCATCAGCGACGATCTGAGCGACGTGGAGGATGTCGTCTTCGACGAGGATGATTACGAAGAGCTCGACGACGAGGATGACGAGGACGAAGACGACGAGGAGGAGTGCTACGCCACGACCTGCCCCGAGTGCGAGGAGGAGATCTTCTTCGACGATTCCGTGCTCGAGGACGGCAAGGTCGAGTGCCCCAACTGCGGCGCAACGCTCGAGTTTGACCCCGCTGACCTTGCAGAGGACGAAGAGGAGAAGGACGACTGAGTCGGCCTGCACCCCATAATATGAATGACCGCCGCAGCAGATCATCTGCTGCGGCGGTTTTTTGCTCGGGAAATTGAAACGAAAAGCGATCAGTTCAACGGCTTCACGATGCTGTATCCATCAAATCCTTCTGTTTCCATGTAGGACATTCCTACTGTACCGATGGGGAAATAGTGGATGGTGTAGAATACTTCGCTTTCGGATAAACTGTCGACCGTCACGTAAACAGGAACCAGAGGGAGCCTTTGAGAATACACACCCTTTACCTGTTCTTCGATTGCTTCCGAATAATTTTCCGGTATGTCGATTTTGCATGAAATGATTGGGTTAGAAGATAAAATACAAAGTCCTGCAATAAGCACTCCGATAAAAATGACAGCGATCATCACTTTTTTCTTCATGGCAAGATCCTCCTCAGTCTTCGGTTTGGCTGCAAAACGCCTCTGCGATGTAAAAATGATAGCACAAGAAAAAACAGATGGCAAGCGTCATCAGCGCGATGCGGATTTGTTTACAAATTACTGTTGTATGGCACGCGAAAGCGTGGTAAACTACAACACAGCATCGAGCGGCGGCGCTGCCGCCGAAGCAATAGAGCGGAAAGGAAAAAATGACCATGAAAATTGCCATTCCCTGCGAGAATGGCCAGGTGCTCCAGCACTTCGGCCAGTCCACGGAGTTTACCATTTACAGCATCGAGGATATCAAGCCCATCGAGAAGGAAAGCATCCACTTTGACGATACCGACCACGAGAAGGTCGCGTCCGGCCTGAAGGCGAAGGGCGTCGACCTCATCATCTGCGGCAATATTGGCCCCGGCGCACGCAGCGCGGTCGAAAACGCGCATATGGTGCTCTGCACCGGCGTTTCCGGCGACGCGGATCAGGCGGTCGACCGTTTCCTCGACGGCAGTCTGGAGCTGATGACCGGCGACAGCGCCGCACCTGCCGGCGGCTGCGGCGCAGGCTGCGGGGCCGGGTGTGGCGCCTGCGGCGCGGGCTGCGGCGGCTGTGGCGGCGGCTTCCGCGAGCCTTATGTCGAGACGCGCACCTTCACCGATATCGTCACGCTGACGGAGCAGAATTTCGAGGACGAGGTGCTGAACGACCCGGGCCTTATCATCATTGACTTCTGGGCTGAGTGGTGCCAGCCGTGTAAGATGATGGCACCGGTGTTTGCCGAGCTCAACGAGGAAGAGGACAAGGTCAAGTTCTGCAAGGTCAACGTCGACGAGCAGCCGAACCTTGCTTCGATGTTCGGCATCGACTCTATCCCGACACTCGCCGTCGTGCAGGACCGTCACACGCTCACCGGTATGGTCGGCGTGCACGACAAGGCCGCCATCAAGGCGATGCTGGAGAAGTGCAAGGCATGAAGATTCGATACAACGAGGATGCCGAGGTCGTCGCGCGCCTGCGCGCCGCGCTTTTGAAGCGTGACCTGCAATGCCCCTGCCGTTTCCAGAAGACCGAGGACAATGTCTGTATGTGCAAGGAGTTCCGCGAGCAGATCGCGGACCCTGAGTTCGAGGGCTACTGCCACTGCCGTTTGTATTACAAGGAAAAGTAAAGATCGGTTCTAAACCTATGGTATTTTACCACACGTTTGAAAAAGCACCGCCTTTGGCGGTGCTTTTTCATTCTATTAAACGCTGCATGTCCTGCGGGATGGAGGCTGTAAAGTGCAATTCCTGTTCAGTGACCGGCTGGGTGAACCACAGCTCGTATGAGTGCAGCGCGGGGCGGTGGATGAGGGCTTTGTCCTCCGTGCCGTAGAGCCAGTCGCCCGCGAGGGGATGACCGAGGTATGCCATGTGGACGCGAAGCTGATGCGTGCGACCCGTCTGTGGGCGCAGGCGCAGGAGCGTGAAGCGGTCATTTGTTTGCAGCGTCTTATACTCCGTGAGGCTCGGAAGACCGTCCGCGCGCACGCAGCGGCGGATGATGGAGCCCTCCGCGCGGCCGATGGGGGCATCGATGACGCCGCATGGCGGCTCGACTCTGCCGACGGCAACGGCACGATACTCGCGCCGTAAATTATCTGAATGCAGTGCGCGGCGCAGGCGGTCGTGCACGTAGCCGCTCTTCGCGGCGATGAGGAGCCCGGATGTCCCCTTGTCGAGCCTGCTGACAAAGTGCGGCACGCTGCCTTCGCCGAGGTAGTTCGTCAGCATCGCGGCAAGGCTCGGCGCGGAGGCGTCCTCTGCCTTTGGGTGCATGGCGACGCCCGCGGGCTTGTTGAGTACGAGCAGGTCGTCGTCCTCGTAGACGATGTCCGGCTTTGCCGCGTTTGCGCAGTACAGGTCCTCGCGCGGCGCGCGCTCACTGAGCGCGACGCTGACAACGTCGCCCGCGTGGACGATCACGTTGACATGGACGCTCTGCCCGTTTAAGAGGATGGCGTTTTCACGCCATTTGAGGCTCTTGAGCAGCGTGTAGGAAAGCTGAAGACTGCCGCGCAGGATGCCTTTGACCATGCGGCCGTCCTCCTCCGGCGTCACGGTGTATGTGAGAATGCGCATGAAAGCCCTCCTTTTCCAAGTAAACGACACGTAAAATTCACACATAGTATACCATCTTCCCTGAAAAAATGATATACTGAATCACACTTCGGCGCTGCCGAAAAACAAGCAAACAGGAGGGCAATGGCATGGACAAAAGAACCATCTGCCTTTTGAACGATTCCTTTCCGCCGGAGATCGACGGCGTGGCGAACGCCGTCGTGAACTACGCGAAAAACATTACGAAAAGCGGCGAAAACGCCATCGTCGTGACGCCGACGATGCCTGGTGCGGACGACAGTGCGTTCCCGTTCCCCGTGCTGCGCTACCCGAGCATCGACACGCGCAAGAAGCTCGGCTACGTGGCGGGCTATCCGTTTTCACCCGAGACCGCGCGCGTGCTGACGGAGCAGAAGGTCGAACTGATGCACACGCATTGTCCCATCACGTCGTGCCTGCTGGCGCGCTCACTGCGCGCTGTGGTCGACGCGCCGCTCGTGCTGACCTATCACACGAAGTACGACGTCGATATCGCCAAGGCCGTGCGCGGCAAGTTCCTGCAGGAGAGCGCCATCCGCGCGTTGGTGCAGAACATCGCAAGCTGCGACGAGGTCTGGGTCGTGAGCCGCGGGGCGGGGAAGAACCTGCGCTCGCTCGGATACGAGGGTGACTACATCGTGATGGAAAACGGCGTGGACGTGCCGCGCGGGCGGGTGTCCGACGAGGCCATCGCCGCGGCGACGGGCGGATATGACCTGCCGCAAAACGTACCGGTGTTCCTCTTCGTCGGGCGGCTGATGTGGTACAAAGGCATCCGCATCATTTTAGACGCGCTGAAAACGCTGCGCGAGAAAAATGTCGACTTCCGCATGGTGTTTGTCGGCGAGGGCGCAGACGGCGCGGATATCCGCAGCTATGCGGGGGAGTTGAAGCTCTCCGACCGCTGCTTCTTCACCGGCGCGATCTCCGACCGCGAGGTCATCCGCGCGTGGTACGGCAGGGCCGACCTGTTTCTCTTCCCGTCGACATTCGACACGAACGGCCTTGTCGTGCGCGAGGCCGCAGCCAGCGGCACGGCGACCGTGATGATCCGAAATTCCTGCGCGTCCGAGGGCGTGGGCGACGGGCGAAACGGCTTTTGCATCGAGGAAAACGCCGCGGCGATGGCGGCGAAGCTTGAAGAGCTCTGCCGCGCACCAGAAACGATGTGCACTGTTGGTGAGACTGCCCAGCAAGAGCTGTACGTCTCGTGGGAGACGGCAGTGCAGCGCGCCATGGCGCGCTACGAGGTCGTCATTGACAATTACCGCAGCGGAAGATACCCGAAGCGTGAGCGCTTCGGCGATGAGTTTTTCAAGACACAGGGTGGACTGATGGAGGCATTTGCCAGTGTGGGCGAGCTGAGTGAGGAGATCACCGCAGGATTGCGCATTGAGCGCGACGAGGTGTTGCAGACCATTGTCCGTTCGCGGCAGGAGCTTCGCGGGCGGTTCGGCGAGACAAAGCAGGAGCTCGCCGAGCGCTACGAGACGATTTTGCAAAAAGTGGACCGCTATTTATGAGAAAAAGGCGAGCGAAAATTCGCTCGTCTTTTCTTTTTAATCTTCGTGTTTTGGCTTTTCTGCGGCGAACCACATATTCCACTGGAAGGAGTACGCCCTACGCGATGCCTCGTCCGCGCAAATTAGACGCACGCGCGACGGCTGTGCGTGCTCATAGCCGTAGTCCATGATGGCGCGCAGGACGCGGTAGGCGGCCTTCAGGTCGCTGTCTGTGCAGGAGAGGGTCAGTGTGTCGCCGTCCGTGAGCGGCAGAAGTTCGGTCGCATGGTCGGAAGAGGGGAGGGCGGAGATGTCCCCGCAGATGATCTCAACGGTCATGGCAGCCTCCTCAGCGGTTCAGATACGCGCGGCACTTCGCCTCCGCGTCGTGCGCGAGCTGCTCTTCGTCAAGTGTGACAAGGTGGCCGTGATCGACCGTCACGCGGCCCTGAACGACCGTGTAGTCGACGGGCCCGCGCACGCCGACCGTACCGAGCACGCTTTTTGGGTCAAAGCACGAGCCGACGAGCTCGAGCCTGCGCGAGTCGATCATGAAGAGGTCGCAGCACTTGCCGACCTCGAGCGAGCCGATATCATCGCTGCGGCCGAGAAGAGCCGCGCTGCCGCGCGTTGCCATTTTGAGCACGTCGTAGCCGCTGGGGGCAGCTTTGCTGCTGTTGAGGCGGTGCAGCAGGAACGCGACGCGCAGTTCCTCCATCAGTGATGAGCCATCGTTCGAGGCCGAGCCGTCGACCGCGAGGCCGACCGGAACGCCGAGCTTCAGCATATCTGGCACGCGGGCGACGCCGGAGGCGAGCTTCATGTTCGAGATTGGGCAGTGGGCGACACCGGTGTGCGTTTTTGACAGCACGCGCAGCTCCTCGTCATTGAAGTGGATACCGTGGGCGAACCAGACATCGCTGCCTGTCCAGCCGAGGCGCTCCATGTACTCGAGTGGGCGGACGCCCTCGCGCGCGAGCATGAAGTTTTCCTCATCCTTCGTCTCGCAGAGGTGTGTGTGCAGGCGCACGCCGTACTGGCGCGCAAGTACCGCGCTCTCGCGCAGAAGGTCGGCAGACACCGAGAACGGGGAGCACGGGGCAAGTGCCACGCGGTGCATCGCGCCGAACGACTTGTCGTGATATTTTTCGATGACGCGGGCGGAATCGGCCATGATCTCGTCGACCGTCTGCACGACGCTGTCGGGCGGCAGGCCGCCGTCCTTGACCGAGAGATCCATACTGCCGCGCGAGGCGTACATGCGCGCGCCGATCTCGTCCGACGCGGCAAACTGCGCGCCAATGAGGTCGCCCGCGCCCGCAGGGAAGACATAGTGATGGTCGAAGCAGGTCGTGCAGCCGTGCTTCATCAGCTCGCCAAGGCCCGTGAGCGTCGAGAGACGGATGACGTCCTCATCGAGGTTTTTCCAAATTTCGTAGAGCGTCTTGAGCCAGTCGAAGAGCTCCATGTTCTGCACCTCCGGCAGGTTGCGGGAGAATATCTGGTAGAGATGGTGGTGCGTGTTGACAAGGCCGGGATAGCAGAGCATATGGCACGCGTCGATCACCTTTTCCGCCTCCTGCGGCAGATTTTTACCGATTGCGCGGATGAATCCATCCTCAGCATACAGATTGACGTTTTCATAAACCGTGTCCACGTCATCACACGACACCAGCGAACGAATGTTTTGAATGAGCAGAGTAGACATAGCGGAATACCTCACAATGCCCGAAAAGACAGGCAGATTTGATAGTGAATAGCATGTTTTGCTGCCTCCGGCAGCAAAACAGCGTAAAAGCGTCGCAGACTTTGCACCGCGCACGGCGGCAAATAAATTGAAATCCGTCGCGGAGGACGACATGCGCGCTCTATTTTGCGCCGCGCACGGCGCAAATGAATTTGATCGTTTTTTGCCGCGGCGTGTACGTGGCAAAAAACACTTTGCGCGGAGCGAGTGTACGCGCCTGCGGCGTGTGCGCAGAGCGGAGTGCGATCCTACTCAAAAACGGCAACCGAATCGGTTGCCGTTTTTGAAGATTTTTTATCTCTCTTCGCGGAAGTAGCTCAGGCCCAGCGATGCGGGCGGCTGATCCTCGCGCTTCTTGCGCAGCGACACGATGATCAGAACGACCAGCGTGACGACGTAGGGGAGCATCTTGTAGAGCTCCTTGATGGCAAGGTTGGTGCCGGTGGGGATGAAGATATAGAGGATGTAAAACCCGCCGAACAGGATGGAGGCCAGCACGCTGACGTTCGGACGCCAGATCGTGAAGATGACGAGCGCGATGGCGAGCCAGCCGCGGTCGCCGAAGGCGTTGTTGGACCAGACGCCGCAGGCGTAGTCCATGACGTAATACAGACCGCCGAGCCCCGCGATCATGCTGCCGATGCAGGTGGCGAGGTATTTGTACTTCGTCACGTTGATGCCGGCTGCGTCCGCCGTCGCCGCGCTCTCGCCCACGGCGCGCAGGTGAAGACCCGTGCGGGTGTGCTTGAGGAAGTACGACGCGAACAGCGCGATGACGATGGCAAGGTAGGCAAGGAAGCCGTAGGACAGGAAGACCTGACCGAACCAGCCGCCGACATTCAGGGATTTGCTGAAATAGGCGCTCGTCGCGCTCAGCGCGATGGAGGGGACTTCACTGTCGGTCAGCTTGATGAGCGAGCCGCCGAAGAAGTTGCCGATGCCGACGCCGAACGTCGTGAGTGCAAGGCCCGTGACGTTCTGGTTGGCGCGCAGCGTAACGGTCAGCAGGCAGTAGAGAAGGCCCATCAGAAGCGAGCCCAAAAGCGAGCAGAGCATCGGGATACCGATGGCGAGGAACGCGTTCATGTCGGCAGCCTGGGTGGACTGCTCGTAGAAGAACGCGCCGATGACGCCGCAGATACCGCCGACGTACATCACGCCCGGAATGCCGAGGTTCAGGTTGCCGGACTTTTCCGTCAGGATCTCACCGGTGCTGCCGTAGAGCAGGGGAATGCCCTGCATGACCGCACGGGGAAGGAAAGAAGCAAGATCAAACATCGCTCACGCCTCCTTTTTGCCCTTGCGCAGGCTGACCTTGTAGGTGATGAAGAATTCACTGCCGATGATGAAGAACAGGATAATGCCCGTCAGGATATCGGCGAAGGAGTGATTCAGACCGAAGACGCTGGAAATTTCGCTTGCGCCGCGGCTCAGGACCACGATAAGAAGGCTCGTGAAGATCATCATGATGGGATTGAATTTGGCCATCCAAGAGACCATGACCGCGGTGAAGCCGCGTCCGCCGACGATGGTGGTGGTCAGCGTATGGTCCGTACCGGCGGTGAGCAGAAGGCCGATGAGGCCGCAGATGGCGCCGGAGAGCACCATCGTGCGCACGATGACACGCTCGACCTTGATGCCCGCGTAGCTCGCGGTGCGCTGACTTTCGCCGACGACGGCGATCTCATAGCCGTGCTTGCTGTAGTTGAGGTAGATGTACATGACGCCCGTGAGGAGCGCAACGAGCAGGATGGGGAGGAGGTAGCGCTGCCCGCCGATGACGGGGAGCCAGCCGGCCTCACTGTTCGCATTGATGATGCCGATCTTGCCCGAGCCCTTGGGCACCTCCCACACGATGATGAAGAAGGCGGCGAGCTGTGTCGCGATGTAGTTCATCATCAGCGTGAAGAGCGTTTCGTTCGTGTTCCATTTGGCCTTGAAGATGGCGGGGAGGAAGCCCCACAGCGCGCCCGCCGCGATGGCGGCGACGATCATCAGAAGGATGAGCACGGGGCCGGGGACCTTGTCGCCGAGGCAGATCATGCATGCGGCAGTGGCAAGGCAGCCAATGAGCACCTGCCCCTCCGCGCCGATGTTCCAAAAGCGCATCTTGAACGCGGGCGTGACCGCGAGCGAGATGCCGAGCAGGATCGCGAGGTTATGGAGCGTGACCCAACTCTTGCGCGAGGTGCCGAACGCACCGTAGAGGATGGTGGAATAGACCTTGATGGGGTTTTCACCCGTGAGGAGCGTCGTGACGATCGCGCAGACGATCAAAGCAAGCACGATCGCGCCGCCGCGGATGAGCGCGGCCTTGTACCAGGGGAGCGTGTCGCGCTTGGCGATGTGGAAAAGGGATTGCTTTTTATTCATCCTTCTTGCCTCCTCTCACGAGGGTCATCAGCGCGCCGACCTCACGCTTGTCCGTCTTGCGGGCATCGACCACGCCGGAGACCTGACCGCCGCAGAGAACGACGATGCGGTCGCATAGCTCGAGCAGCACGTCGAGGTCTTCGCCGACGTAAACGACGGCGACGCCACGCATCTTCTGCTCGGTCAGCAGGTTGTAGATGGTATAAGACGTGTTGATATCCAGGCCGCGCACGGCGTAGGCCGTCATCAATACGGCGGGGGACTGTGCGATCTCGCGGCCGACGAGGACCTTCTGCACGTTACCGCCCGACATACGGCGGACGGGGAAGGACGTGCTGGGCGTGACAACGCCGAGCTCCTCCCAGATGCGATTGGCGAGCGCTTCGGGGTCCTTGCGGTTGACGAACACGCCCTTGCCCTTGCGCCACGAGCGCAGCATCATGTTGCCCGTCATGCCCATCGAGCCGACAAGGCCCATACCGAGTCGGTCCTCCGGGACGAACGACATCGAAATGCCGCTCTTGCGGATCTTCATCGGGTCGAGACCGACGAGTTCCTTTTCCTTGCCGCCGTCGGGCGGATAGAACGTGACATGGCCAGAGGCGACGGGGTAGAGGCCCGCAATGGACTCGAGCAGCTCGCGCTGGCCGCTGCCTGCGACGCCCGCGATGCCGAGCACCTCGCCCGCGTTGATGGTGAAGCTGACATCGTCCAGACGCTTGACGCCAAGCTCGTCGTAAGCCGTCAGGCCTTCGATGACGAGGCGCTTTTCAACGTCCTTCGGCTCGGGGCGGCTGATGTTCAGGCTCACCGTGTGGCCGACCATCATGTCAGTCAGCGATTGCTGGTCGGCGTCCTTGGTGGCGACGTCGCCGATGTACTCGCCCTTGCGCAGGACCGCCACGCGGTCGGACACATCGAGCACCTCGTGCAGCTTGTGGGTGATGATGATAAGGGATTTGCCGTCCGCCTTCATGTTGCGCATGATGGCGAAGAGCTTGTCCGTTTCCTGCGGTGTGAGCACGGCGGTGGGCTCATCAAGGATGAGGATATCCGCCCCGCGGTAGAGGACTTTGACGATCTCGACCGTCTGCTTCTGCGAAACGGACATATCGTAAATCTTCTGGTTCGGGTCGATGTCAAAGCCATACTGGTCGCAGATTTTCCGAATTTTGCGGATGGCGGACTTCATATCCAGCTTTTCATCCAGACCGAGGATGATGTTTTCCGCCGCCGTGAACACATCCACCAACTTAAAGTGCTGGTGAATCATGCCGATGCCCAGATGGAACGACTCCTTTGGGGAAGAGATGGACACGGGCTTGCCGTTGATGTAGATTTCGCCCTCGTCGGGGTAGTAAATTCCGGAGAGCATGTTCATCAGTGTAGTTTTGCCGCTGCCATTCTCGCCCAGCAGCGCAAGAATTTCGCCGCGGTAAATATCCAGACACACCTTATCATTGGCCAGCACAGGGCCAAAGCGCTTGGTCACATTGCGAACGCTGACGGCTGCGGTTCTCTGTTCCAACCGGCTCACTCCTTTATGATTGCAAATCGTAAATGACGCGAATGAATAGGAAACACTGCAAATGGGAATGCAGCGGGTTTGCCTGCACTTTCATTTGCAGTGTCAACAAGAAATTCGACCGCCCCGACCCCATGCAAAAGATCGGGGCAGTCGAAAATGGAATTACATGCCTTCGGGCAGCGTGATGCCGTCGATGTTCAGGTCGAAGTAGGGAGCGGCGCGGAAGAAGGATTCCTTGAATTCGCCGTCGATGACCACTTCGGTGTCACCCACGAAGTCGCCCATGTCGTCCACGTCCGCCAGATAGGAGGTCAGTGCCGCGCCGTTCACGGTGAAGGTCGCAGTGTCGAACACCTTGATGGTGCCAGCCGCCAGCGCAGCCTTCACTTCTTCCAGCTTCTCAGCCGTGCCAGCCGCCGCGGCCTGCTCGTTGATGGCAGACAACTCGACAGAGCCGGTCGCAATCGTACCAGTCCAGTCAAGCGCGATATCTTCGCCGTTCATCATGCAGTTCAGGATGTACTCGAAGTAGGGTTCCCAGTTGATGCGGGAGGAAACGATGAAGGTGTTCGGGCAAGCCGCCACCGTGGAGCCGTTGTAGGAGACGTTCGGCACACCCGCCACTTCGCAGGCAGTCGGAGCGCCCATGGAGTCAGCGTGCTGGGAAATAAGGACGCAGCCCTTCTGAATCAGCATCTGCGCGCCTTCCTTTTCCATCGCCTCGTCGTACCAAGAGTAGGTGAAGGTCACTTCCATCGTCGCGGAGGGGCAGACAGAGCGCGCGCCGAGGAAGAAGGAGGTGTAGCCGGACTTCACTTCCGCGTAGGGGTAAGCGCCGACATAGCCAATCTTCGCCTGATCTGCCGTAATCGTGCCGGCTTCGATCATTTCGTTCAGCTTCATGCCAGCCGCAACGCCCGCCAGATAGCGGCCTTCATAGATGGTCGCGAAAGCGTTGTGGTAGTTGGGCAGGTTCTCGGTGTGCGCCTTCGTGCCAGTCGCATGGCAGAACTCGACTTCCGGGAACTCCAGCGCAGCCTGAATCATGTAGGATTCATGACCGAAAGAGTCCGCAAAAATGATGTCGCAGCCTGCGTCCGCCAACTCAGCAGCTGCGTCGTAGCATTCCTGACCTTCGGGGATGTTGGTCTTGGTTTCGTAGGCGATGCCCAGCTTCTCGCAGGCAGCCTTCGCCGCGGTGATGAAGTTCAGGTCGTAGGTGGAGTTTTCGTCGTGCAGGAAGATGAAGCCGATCTTCAGGTCATCCTTCGCGACGGGCGCGCGTTCAGCCAGTGCAGCAGTCGTCAGGCAGCACAGGCACATCACCAGCGCAAGCAGCAGAGATGCAAACTTTTTCATGGTCAAGTCCTCCTCCATTCGATGGGTGAAAACGGTGTAACCGTCCGCTAAAAAGCGAACGTTTTCCGGGAAACATGACCCATTGTACACAAATTCGGCACAAAAATCAAGCCTTTTTCAGAAAAAATCCGATTTTTTTGCGAACAATTTAGATGAATGTTCGGAAATAGGTGGATTGGCAGGAGAACGTCACGTTTTTGACAAGCATCAGTGCTTTCCGCATACGGCTCCAACGAAAACACACCGTCAGCATTGCGGCTAATTCAATGTGCCGACAGCACATGATAGGCAAGGGGAATTTCATAAGAATAACAATGCGCTCTGCCGAGGATGTTCCGGCAGGGAGTTTCAAATTTCGCGGCAATCTTGCAAAAACGCCCTTGACATTGCACTGTCCCTGATTATAATAGTTGCATGTACAACGATGCACATACAACCATTAGCGTCACGGAGGTGCACATATGGATATCACCGAACGGAAAATCACAAAAATCGCGCGGGAAACAGAGAAACTCGTCCTGCTGTCCCTGCGGGAAGAGGGCGTCGGCACGGCAGAAATTGATCTGATTCACGCGCTGCGACACCATCCCGGCTGCACACAGGCGGCGCTGGCGGAACTGCTGCACGCAGACAAGGCAGCCATCGCGCGGCGGACAAAAAATCTGGAAGCGAAAGGCTTTCTGGTGCGTCAGGAGACTCCGAACGACCGCCGCAGTCAGCTGCTGTATCCCACGGAAAAGGCGGAAACCATGAAATCCTCCAAAGCAGAGATCGAAGCATCCTTCTACGAGTACCTGACTTCTGTGCTGACGGACGATGAATCTAAAACCTTCGCAGCGCTGCTGAACAAGCTGTACGCAGCATCGAAAACCGAAAGCCGCGCGGGATTCCCGCATTTTATTCAGGCGCAGAGGAAATAAAGACGATGCAAGACAAGCAGAATTTCTGCCCGAACAAAATCAGCTCCTATTTCCGTGCCGAATGGCTGTCGCTGACCTTCGTCACGCTGTCCGGGTTGTTCTACAACGTGGGTCTGCTGGCGACGCCGTGGTTCGAAGGGCGGCTTGCCCAGTGCCTGACCGATATTCTGGGCAGCTATCAAACCGCGGACGCAATGGCGACGCTGGTGCTGGCGTATCTGGTCATCACGCTGGTGGTTCAGGGCGCGCGTTTCATCAAGCGATTCTACGTTCGGCGCTTCGCCAACAACATCAACCGATGTATGAAGGGCATCCTGTACGCCAATCTGGTACGCGAAAGCCGCACGTCGCTGGAAAAAGAAGGTGCTGGTGAGCTGATGACGAAAGCCATTTCCGACGTGGACGACTGCGTGGAGGGAATGCGCAAATTCACCACCGAAGTGTTTGACACCGGCGTGGTGATGGTCAGCTACACAGTCATGCTGCTGATTTACGACTGGCATCTGGCGCTGCTGAGTTTGCTGTTCACGCCCATTTCGTACTTCTGCGCAGCAAAGATGAAGAAGCCCGTTCAGCGCGCAGGAACGGCGTACAAGAAAGCGGCGAGCGCGCTCAGCAGTGCGACGCTCGACCGCGCGGAAAACGCCGTCACCTACCGAATCTACGGCTGCGAGGAAGCACGCGCGGAACGCTACGAGGGTGCGCTGAAGAATTACGAAAAGGCTGCTGTGCGTTCCAACGTGTGGCAATCCGCCCTGCCGCCGCTGTATCTGGCGGCATCAGGAGCCGGGGTGCTGTTCATCCTGTGGTTCGGCGCGAAGAACGTACTCGGCACAGGCTGGCGCGCATGGGACATCGGCGCCTTCACCACCTTCCTGTCCTGCTTCACGAAGCTGACGGTGAAGTCCTCCAAGGTGGCAAAGCTGTTCAACTCCGTGCAGAAAGCGGAAGTGTCGTGGAAGCGCATCAAGCCGCTGATGAAGTCGCCGGAAGCGCTGGACGACCTCCGCATCCCGCAGTCTGCCGACGTGACGCTCGACAATCTGTCCTTCACCTACGGAGACGCGCCGATTTTCTTCGGTCTTTCGCTGACAGCGCATCCCGGCGACATCATCGGCGTGACTGGCCCGGTTGCGTGCGGCAAATCCACCTTCGGGCGCGTATTTCTCTGCGAAATGCCCTATGGCGGCTCGGTTCGCTTCGGCGGCAAGGAACTTTCGAGCTTCTCGCCGCGGGAAATCTCCGGTATGGTCGGTTATTTGGGGCATGACCCGGAACTGAGCATGGATACGATTCAAAACAACGTGCTTTGCGGCAGCAGTCGGGACGTTCTGCCGCAGCTGAACGCCGTCGTCCTGACGGACGAAGTGCTGGCGATGGAAAATGGCGCAGACACGGTCGTCGGCAGCAGCGGCGCACGGCTTTCCGGTGGTCAGGCGCAGCGGCTGGCGCTGGCGAGAACGCTTGCCCATCCGCGTCCGCTGATAATTCTGGACGACCCGTTTTCCGCGCTTGACCGCAAGACGGAGGACGCTGTGTTCGCGAATTTGCAGGCATACGCCAAGGATAAGGTCATTTTCCTGATTTCGCATCGACTGTACCACTTCCCACAAATGCAGCAGGTGATTTTCATGGAGGACGGCAAGACGACGGTCGGCACGCATGACGAACTGATGGCATCCGTTCCGACATACCGCTGGCTTTACGAGAGCCAAGTTGGGGGTGAAGGACATGCGTAATCAGAAAAAAGCGGGCGTAATTTCTGCATTCAAGGCAGCGGTGCGGTCGCATCGGATATTGACGATCAGTACGCTGTTGTGTGTTGCGGCATCGGTTGCCGCGTCGCTGATTCCGCCGCTGCTGCTCAAGAACATAATTGACCGGCTGACGGGTGGTATGCCGCTTCTGTTCACCGCCGTGCTGCTCTACTTCGGCAGCCTTGTGTTAGAGGGGACGCTCGTCTCGGCGCAGGAAACGCTGCTGGTGCTGTTCGGGCAGAAGATGACGCACGCCCTGCGCTCCGAAATGTCGCAGAAGCTCATCGCGCTGCCCGCCAGCACGCTCGTCGGGCAAAATCCCGGCGAGGTTGCCGCGCGCTTTTCGGGTGATGTGGATGCTGTCGAGGCACTGTTCACCTCCGGCATCATCAGCATGGTAGCGGATGCCTGCCGCATCATCTCGATTCTGGCAGTGATTGCCGTGGAGAACATGGGGCTTGCGCTGGTGCTGCTGGTGATTCTGCCGCTGTTCGCCGTTTTCACCCGTTTTGTGCAGAAGCGGATACTCGCCGCGCAGCTGGAGAACCGTCGCGCCGTCGCCGCCGTGTCCGGGCAGGTACCGGAAACGCTGCACAACATCCGCACCATTCACGCCTTGGGGCTGGAAAGCTACATGGAGCAGCGCTATGACCAGCGCATCGGCGAAAGCTATGCCGCGATGGAAAAAACGAATTTCTATGACGCGATTTACTCGCCCGTCGTGTTTCTGCTTAACGCCGCCGTCGTGGGCATCGTGATGCTGCTCTCCGCGTCGGGCAATGCGGATGTGCTGGCACTGTTCGGCATGTCGGTCGGTACATCGGTCGCCATCATCAATTACATTTCCCGCATTTTTTCGCCGATTGAAAGCCTCGGCATGGAGATTCAGACAATTCAGTCCGCTATGGCGGGTGTCAAGCGCATCGACGCGTTCCTTAATCAGCCGGAACGCGCCATTTCCCAGGAGCGAAAGAATACCGCGCGCGGCGACGTTGTGCTGTCCCATGTGACGTTCGGCTACGGCGAAAAGCCGGTGCTGTCCGACTTCTCCATGAGCGTAAAGGAAGGGGAACAGGTCACGCTGGTTGGCAGAACAGGCGCGGGCAAAAGCACGGTGTTCCGGCTGCTGCTGGGGCTTTATCCGCCGGAAAAGGGGGACATTACCATCGGCGGCGTGAACGTTTCGGCGATTCCCGACCATGAGCGCCGCGCGGGCATCGGCTGCGTGGAGCAGCGTTTCTCCCGCGTACCGGGGACGGTGCTTGACCAGATTACGCTTTCCGACCCGACCATCACCGAGGAAATGGCACAGAATGCCGCGAAACTGGCGGGAATGGATGACGCCATCCGCGCACTTCCGGACGGGTACAATACCATCTGCACAGACGGCATGTTCTCGCAGGGGGAGTGGCAACTGCTGTCCATTGCCCGCGCGGCAGCGGCAAACCCGGCGGTGCTGCTGCTGGACGAAATCACCGCGAACCTCGATGCCGAAACCGAAGCGCGTGTACTGGAAGCGCTCCGCCGCGCCTCCGAGGGACGCACCGTGCTCTCCATTTCGCACCGCATTTATGAAAATCTTGGCGGAAGAACTGTGGAAATCAAGCCATACAACGCCTACGCCGCTGACTCTGCGGCTGATTGCAGCGTAAAGGCATTATAGAAAAGGTGTGGAGGCAGCTTGACAACCTCCACACCTTCTTCTTATTTTGATTAGAACAGGGGCTGCATCGACGCATCCAGCGTCGCGAACGGGCCGGGAAGCACCCGCGCCCCGCGGTGATTGCCGTAGAAGTCACTGTCAAACACGATGGTCGAGCCATCCGCCGCTTCAAAGCGCTGATCCGGCTCAAATGCGCGCCCCAGCGTGTCGCTGTCCACCAATCCGCCGCGGAACGCGCCGATCAGCTCCGCCACGTCGGTATCAAGGAAAATCTGTCCTTCACGTTCTACCAGCATGAAATATGGCTTTTCGGACTTGACGCAGCAGTCCTTTTCCTTCTTCCACGGCTTCGCGCCCGCAAAATAAGCGTTGCCGTCTGCCCAGACCGGCAGATGCCCGAAGTGGTACTCTTCCAGCTTGCCCATGTCCGGGCGCGCCACGTCCAAGTCGAACTGATCCAGCCACTCCTGCTCGGTCGGGTAGTCATCGAAGCACCAAGTACCCACGACGCGCTCGTTTTCGCCCGGATCACCCTGCTTCGCCGGGGCATCCACCGGGTGCGCCTGCACGAAGATGTTGTTGTAGAAGCGGTCGTCGCCATGGAGGATGGTCATGAAGCCCGCAACCTCCGTGCGATGGCGGATATGGTAAGGCGTATAGCGCCAGCTCGTGCCGCCGCCGACGCAGGTGAACGTGCCCAGCATGAGGTTATGCACCAGCGCCACGCCCTGCGTCGCGAATCGCAGGGACACTTTCGACATCATGATGTTGTTGTCAATCAGCGTCGGGCCGTGTCCGACCTCCACAAAAATGTCCTGACTTTCCATACCGCCGACTGCCCATGTACAGTACGCTGGGCGCTCGTTGTGGTGCAGCAGATTCTGCGTGATGCGCGTGCCCTGTGCCTCCCAGTCGCACCAGACGCCCATGGTGCAGTCGTGGATGTGGTTGCGGCGAATCACCACATCAATCGCCGCGTGCAGCTTGATGCCGGAGATTTCCGCGCCGCCAAGCTCCTGCATGTTGTTGATGTGGTGGATGTGGTTGTTCTCAATCACGGAATAGACCGCGCCCATACGTCCGACGATGCCCGTCTGCTCGCAGTTGTGGATGTTGCAGCGGCGGATGATGTGGCTGCCGATGTTTTCCTTCAGCCAACCGTGATACTGCCCGCGGCAAACCGCGTCGCGCTCCATCTGCGTCGGACTTTTGAGGTGCTTTTTCGTGAAGTAGTGGTCGTTTTCCGGGTCGTAGTATTTGCCCAGCGAAATACCGCAGCACTTGCTGTTCGTAATTTCGCAATCCTCGATAATCCAGCCCTTCGACCAGTGCGGGCCAATCATGCCATCCTGAAACGCAGCTGGCGGCGCCCATGTCGTCGCAGCCTTCTCGATTTTGAAGCCATGCACCGTGATGTACCCGCAGCCCGTTTTCTCCGGGAAGAAGCAGCGGCGGCGGACGTTAATTTCCACCTTCTCGCGGTTGGGGTCTTGCGTGTGGAAGTTGGCATACAGCACGGTTTCGTCGCCGTCCTGCTCGCTGAACCACTTGAAGGTAGACCCCTGCGGATCCCACGACGGCTTGTAAATTTCGCCCGCAATGCACTCCTCCAGCGATTCCGCCTCGTAGAGCATCTGGTCGTTCAAATACACCGCACCCGTGTGGCGCACCGTCGGCGCAAAGTACCAGTCGCCGAAAACCTCCGTCGTGTACGGATTATACGCGCCGAACGTGCTGTTCTTCACGCGCACCGTCCACACCGTGCCCTGATAGGGCGTCCACCCCTTGATGCGCTCTGCGCCGCAAATCACCGCGCCCAGCGGCTCGATGGAGCGATAGAGAATGCGCGCATCTTCCGTGCCGCCGCGTTCCGGATTGACATATTCGCGGTACACACCGGGAAACACCAGCACTTCGTCACCGGGCTTGGCGATCTTGGCGGCTTCGCTGATGCGACGGAAGGGAGTTCCGAGGCTGCCGTCACCATCATGCAGCATGGCTTGATTGACATAGTAAATCATAGAGTGATCCTCCTTCTTCATATATGGAATTTCTTCCGCAGTGGATTGTTCTGTCATGATTATACCAAATTGCCACCGATTTGTCCATATGATTTTGGACATTCGCCGCTTCCTTTCCGCGCAATAGTTGAAAGACGCTGCAATTTATGCTATACTGTATAGAGGGGATTTGTCCCCATTTGCAGAAAGGCAGGCAGCGATATGAAGATCATTCGCGCACGGGATTACCAGCATCTCAGCCGACAAGCGGCGAACATTCTTTCGGCGCAGGTGATTTTGAAACCCGATTCCGTTCTTGGATTGGCAACCGGCTCCAGCCCGATTGGCACGTATCAGCAGCTCATCGCGTGGGAGCATAAGGGCGACGTTGATTTCCGGCAGGTATCGACGGTAAATCTGGATGAATATGTCGGGCTGCCCGCCGGCCATCCGCAGAGCTATGCGCATTTCATGCGGGAGAATTTCTTCGACCATATCCAGATTGACCTGAGGAACACGCACATTCCGAATGGCATGGCAGAGGACGGCGACGCGGAGTGCCGCCATTACGACGCGACCATCCGCCAGCTGGGCGGCATTGATCTTCAGCTGCTGGGGCTTGGGCCGAATGGGCACATCGGCTTTAATGAGCCGGAAGACGTGTTCCAAAAGGACACACACCGCGTTGCGCTGACGGATGCCACCATTCAGGCGAACAAACGTTTTTTCGCATCAGAAGCGGATGTGCCGCATTTCGCCTACACGATGGGCATCTGCGGCATCATGCAGGCGCGGCGGATTGTGATGGTCGTGTCCGGCGAAAGCAAGGCAAATATCCTCAAACAAGCGTTTTTCGGACCTGTGACCCCGCGCGTTCCGGCTTCGATTCTCCAGCTGCATCCTGATTTCACGCTGGTGGCGGATGAAGCCGCGCTCAGCGCACTGGATGGAACAGAAGCGCAATGAAAAGAGGCGATTGAATGCCCCGTTTTGAATCATTATCTGAAGAAATGACGCGCCGGATTGAAAGCGACCGGCAGCACGGCACAAGCCCCAAGGTTTTCTGCCCAAATACAAGCGTCATCCGCCGCGCTGCCTCGCCGCGTGATGCGGGCAGCGTCTGGCGACCAGCTTTCCTGCATGATGTGGATAAAATTATGCACTGTCCATATTTCAACCGCTACACGGACAAGACGCAGGTGTTTTCGCTCATCCGCAACGATGACGTGACGCGCCGCAGCCTGCATGTGCAGTTGGTATCCCGCATTGCGCGCACCATCGGCAGCGCCCTGAACCTCAATCTCGACCTAATTGAGGCGATTGCCTTGGGGCATGACATCGGGCATCCGCCGTTTGCGCATTCGGGCGAAGTGTTCCTGAACGAGATTTCCATGCAGCACACCGGGCGGCATTTCAGCCACAACATCCACTCTGTCCGCGTGCTGGACGGCATTTACCCCTTCAACATCAGCTTGCAGACGCTGGTGGGCATTGCCGGACACAACGGCGAAATTGAGCTGGAGGAATACCGCCCCGTGCCGGTGGACAGCTTCGCGGAATTTGACCGGATGATGGAACGCGCCTACACGGAGGATGGCTATGCGAACCGCATTCAGCCCTCCACGCTGGAAGGGAATGTCGTGCGCGTAGCGGACATTATCGCGTATCTGGGCAAGGATCGGCAGGATGCCGCGCGCGTCAAGATGACGGCGGAGGATGCCTATGCGGAGCACGAGATTGGCTCGCTGAATGCAGAAATCATCAACAATCTGGTCGTCAACATCATCGAAAACAGCTACGGGAAGCCCTACATCAAACTGGATACGGTGCATTTCGAGGCGCTGCGGGCGTCCAAAGCGGAGAATTACAAGCTGATTTACAACGAAGCTGCCAAGGCCGCGCACCTATCCGACACCGTGCGCCCCATGATGCAGGAGATGTACGGGCAGCTGCTGGATGATTTGCGCGAAAACCACACCACGTCGCCCATTTTCACGCATCATATCGCCTATGTGACTCGCTCATACTATCCGCGCGTCAAGCCCTATGCGGACTGTGATCCAAATCAAATTGTGGTGGACTACATTGCCAGCATGACAGACGACTACTTTATTGATTTGCACCATTATTTGTTCCCGAACAGCCCCTACAAGGTCGTCTATAAGGGCTATTTTGACGGAAGAGAGGCTCCTGCACATGTTTGAACTGATTCGAGACGCTATCGCCGCGCACCAGACCATCATCCTGCACCGCCACACCAACCCGGACGGTGATGCGCTGGGCAGTCAGATTGGCCTCAAGCACCTGATTCTGGCGAATTATCCGGACAAAACGGTGCACATGGTGGGTGACGGCGCGGGGCGCTACGGCTTTATGGAAGATTCCATCATGGATGAAATCCCCGACAGTGCTTATATAGGCGCGCTCGCCATTGTGCTGGATACATCCGCCAAGTCGCTCATCAGCGATACCCGTTACACACTTGCCGCGCAGACCGCCCACATCGACCACCACATCTTCGTGGAGAAAATTGCAGACATTGAAGCAACGGACGACACGTTCGAGAGCTGCTGCGGTCTGGTTGCGCAGATGGCGCAGGAATGCGGCTGGTCACTGAATCCGCAGGCGGCGACGGCGCTGTTCACCGGCATGGTGACGGATTCCGGGCGCTTCCGCTATGACGCGACGAATGCCCGCACGTTTCGCCTGGCCTCCTACCTGATGGAGCAGCCGATTGACACAAACGCACTCTATCGCAATCTGTATGCCAGCGATTATGCCCAGCTTGTCGTGCGGGCGAAGTTTCTGCTGCATGTGCAGTTCACGGAGAAGAACGTCGCATATGTCTATACGACGATGGATGGAAAAGGCGAATATGGCGTGGATGACTTCACGCTGTCCCGCGGCATGGTCAACAGCATGGCAGACATGCGCGGCGTGGACATCTGGGTCAACTTCACCGAGAGCGACAAGGGCGTGCTGTGCGAACTGCGGTCAAGCCGCTTCAACATCAATCCGATTGCCGTCAAATACGGCGGCGGCGGGCACATGAAAGCCAGCGGCGCGACGCTGAAAAATCGCGAGGAAGCAATGGCCATGCTGCATGATTTGGATGAAATGATGGGAGAAAGCAAATAAATGGATATACAGCATCAAATTCTGGAAAAGATGAAGGCATACGACACGATTATGCTCTTCCGGCATTCGCGCGTCGACGGGGACTGTGTAGGCGCAACGAAGGGCATGAAGGCGCTGATTCAGGCGAGCTTCCCCGACAAGAAAGTGCTGATTGTGGATGATGAGCATTCCGACTATCTGGCGTTTCTGGGCGAAGATGATGCGCCCGTCGCCGACGACGTATACGCGCAGTCTCTCGCGATTGTGCTGGACGTTTCCGTCGCCAGCCGCATTTCCAACCCGAAGTACGCGCTGTGCAAGGAGCTTGTGAAGCTCGACCACCACATCAACGTCGAACCGTATGGCGACCTGATGTGGGTGGAGGAAGAGCGCTCGTCCGCGTGTGAAATGGTGGCGGATTTCTACGACAAGTGCCGTGACGAACTGACGCTGACGAAGGACGCCGCGCTGTATCTGTATGCAGGCATGGTCACGGATTCCGGGCGCTTCCGCTTCTCCTGCGTTTCCGGTGACACCATGCGCCTTGCCGCGATGCTGCTGGATACTGGCATCGACACGGAATGGCTGTTCGCGAATCTCTACTCGGTGGAGTACAATTCGCTGAAGTTCAAGGCGTACGTCTACGAGAACATGCACCGCACAGAGAACGGTGTCGCGTATTTCTCCGTCAGCAAGGACGTGCAGACGCAGTTTGGGCTCAGCTACGAGCAGGCAAGTGCCGCCATTTCCTATTTGGAGGGCATTCGCGGCTACCTGTGCTGGCTGGCGTTCATCGAATCACCGGATGGATCGACGCGTGTCCGTCTGCGTTCCCGCTTTCTGACCATCAATCAGGTGGCGGAAAAGTACCACGGCGGGGGACACGCCTGTGCCAGCGGTGCGACAGTCTACTCCACCGATGAGGCGGCGGCACTGATTGCCGATGCCGATGAAGCCGTCCGCGAATACAAGGCAGCCCACGAAAACTGGCTGTAATCCACCATATGAAAAATCCCTTCCATCGTCACACGACTTTGGAAGGGATTTTGTTTATTTCAGCAATCCATGTGCGAAGTCCACCGAACGGGTCAGTGATGCAACGAACGCGGTCAGCCCGTCTGCATCTTCCTCCGTGAAACGGTTCAAGCTTGGCGAATCAATATCCAGCACGCCGAGGAGGCGCCCGTCCACCCAAATCGGCAGAACGATTTCCGACCGGGACGCGCTGTCACAGGCGATATGCCCCGGAAAACGCTGCACATCCTGCACCACCTGCACCTGCCGCGTTGCCGCCGCTGTGCCGCATACGCCGCGGCCGAACGGAATCTGCATGCAGGCCGTCCTGCCCTGAAATGGGCCAAGATGCAGCATATCGCCGCTGGCGAGGTAGAAGCCCACCCAGTTGATATCCGGCAGCGCTTCATACAGCAGCGCGGATGCGTTCGCCAGCGTCGAAAGCGGCTGCGAATCCTCTGCCAAGGCCGCAATCTGCTGTGCCAGCAGGGGATATAATTCCGCCTTTTCGCGCGGGAAAAGAATCTCCTGATGCATCGTGCGCTCCTTTACAGGACGTAGAAGTAGATGGAGAAGAAGTGCAGCACCGTGCCAATCAGACAGAAGAAGTGGAAAATGGAGTGAAAATACTTCTTCTTCGAGCCGATGGCGTACAGCACCGCGCCTACGGTGTACGCCACGCCGCCCGCCACGAGCAGCACCAAGCCAGGGTAGGCGAGGTTCGCCACCAGCGTCTTGGTAGCCAGCAGAATCACCCAGCCCAGCGCCACATAGCAGACGACGCTGATTTTTGCAAACTTCTTGAGGTTCACCGCGTTCAGCACAACGCCTGTAATCGCGACAGCCCACACGATGCCGAACATTACCCAGCCAGCCGGGCCGCGCAGCGTCACCAGCGTGTATGGCGTGTACGTTCCCGCAATCAGCAGGAAAATTGTGCAGTGGTCGAACACGCGAAAGACTTTTTTCGCGCGATTGACTTTCAGCGCGTGATATAGGCAGCTCATCAGGTACAGCAGTGTTGTCGTCAGTCCGAAAACGATGCTGGATGCCAGCTTGTAGCCGTCGCCCGCATGGGCACTTTTCACAATGCAGAGGACAAGCGCCGCAATGCCTAAGCCTGCACCGATGCCGTGGGAGATGCTGTTCAGCAGTTCTTCCGCCAATGAGTACGTCGGAATGCCATACTTCTGGCGCTTCAGTGCTTTTTCGTCCATGCCTTGAGCCATTTTTCTCGCCCCCTTTACTTCAGCAGGCGATAAAGCGAAGTGACTTTGCCAAGTATCGTCACTTCATCCGCATAAATCGGTTCCATCGTCCGGTTCTCCGGCTGGAGTCGGAAGTGCCCATCCTCCTTGAAATATCGCTTGACCGTCGCGCTGTCATCAATCATCGCAACGACGATTTCGCCGTTGAGCGCCTCGCTGGTCTTGCGCACAATAATGTAGTCGCCGTCAAGGATGCCCGCCTCAATCATCGAATCGCCCTTGACATGGAGGATAAAGTGTTCGCCTTCACCCAGCATAATGTCCGGAATCGGCACATACTCTTCCAGATTTTCCTCCGCGAAAATCGGCTGACCTGCCGTCACGCGCCCGACAACCGGCACGGCGGTGGAGTTGTTGCGGATAAAATTCGGGTCGCCCGTCACTTCCATCGCGCGCGGTTTCATCGCGTCACGATGAAGCAGACCGCGCTTTTCCAGCCGCTGAAGATGCCCATGCACGGTGGAGGTGGATTTCAGCCCGACCGCTTGCGCAATTTCGCGCACGGACGGCGGATAACCTTTTGTTTGAATTTCAGACTTGATAAAATCGAGGATGCGCTGCTGATTATCGCCACGAGGTCTTTGCATGGGGAAAATCGCCGCCTTTCTGTGTTGATGCGCTTATTATAGCACAATTCGCCGCAAAAATCAAACAACCGTTCGTTCCGGCTTGAATTTTTGTCGAAACCTGCTATAATAATTGTGGAAAGAAGGGATACGCAATGGCGAAGCAATGTGTACTGTACGACCGGGAGTGCATCGACTGCGGCGAATGCCAGCGGTGCGACCTTGACCCGGACAAAATCTGCGACAACTGCATGAAATGCGTGATGGGCGACGCAGATTATCGCGCCATCAGCATCACGGGCATTGAACTGGAAGAAGAATCCTAAAAAAGGGGAGAAGCGCGGCAGGGAAGTCACGTTTCTCCCTTTTCGGTATCCTGATTTTCGTCCTGCTCCGGCGGTTGATGGCCGGTGACTTCCTCCAGCGTCGGCAATACCACGCGCTCCGCAGCCATTCGGCGGCGGCGGTCAGTCATTTCGGCGTAGTGTCTGCGCGTCGTATCGACGGAGGAATGCCCAAGCACATCCGCCACCAAGTAAATATCGCCAGTTTCCTGATAGAGGTTCGTCGCAAAAGTGCTGCGGAGCTTATGCGGGCTGATTTTCGGCTTCAGCGGCGCGGCAACGGAGGCATACTTCTTCACGAGATTCTGCACGGCGCGCTGCGTAATCCGCCGCTTTTGCAGGGATAGAAACAGCGCATCCTCATGACCGGGCAATGCTGCGATTTCCCGGCGAGCATCCAGATAATCTGCCAGTGCCGTCGCGACTTCCGGCGGAAAATACAGCACGACCTGATTGCCGCCTTTTCGCGTCACCAGAAAGGCATTGTTTTCCAAATCCACATCGGAAATATTCAGTCCGACGCACTCCGAAACGCGTATGCCCGTACCCAGAAACAGCGAAATCAGCGCAAAATCGCGCTTGGCCGTCAGCTTCTGGTATGTTTTCTGACGCTCCGACAACCCAGCACCTGTTGCGGATTGCTCCAGCATCCGAATCATTTCTTCCTGCGAAAGACGGATAATCGGCTTTTCGTGGATTTTGGGAAGAGACACCAGCGTCGTCACATTGGCGCTGATTCGCTGATTCTTGAATAGAAATTCGTAGAATGACCGGATTGCTGACAATTTCCGTTTAATCGCCAGTTCGTGATTGACCAACGGCTTCAGCGGGGCAGTTTCTTCATCAGCATCCTGTTCTTTGAAGTAGTAAGTCAAATACTCGATGTACGCCGTCAAATCGCTCTGCGTGACGGAGCCAATCTGCTGGTCGGTCAGGTGCGTCAGCGGCGTATCAGCAAACGCGACGCGCTCGCGCTGCAAAAATGTGAAGAACGTCCGCAGGTCGATGGCATACGCCAAGCGCGTGAACGTGCCGGTCGTCACGGCAATGCTGCGGATGAAATCACCACAGGCTTGCGGCAGGCCTTTGAGAATCTCGCGAATTTGGATGATTCGCTGCGCATCGACTTGTTCGCGGTATGTAGGCTGCTGATTGGGCACCGAATCGCCCTCCTTGCTTCAAAATCGATGCAACTATTCGTGAAACTGTGGTTTAGCGAATAGTTGCATGTATCGCTCCCTCACGCTGATTTCAGGCTTTGGACTCCTCATCCATGGCGTTGATGCGCCGATACTCCTTAATCGCGCCCGTCGCCAATTCGTCGCAGCGGATGTTTTCCGGATGGTCAGCGTGACCCTTGACCTTGTAGAACGTTACATGGTGCTTCTTGGTCTGCGCCAGCAAAATGAACCAGAGGTCCTGATTCTCAACCGCTTGACCGGCAGCATTCTTCCAGCCGCGTTTCTTCCAGCCGTCAATCCAATGCTCGTTGAAGGCGTTGACCAGATATGCGCTGTCCGAATACAGCTTCACATCGCACGGCTCCTTCAGCGCCCCCAGCGCACTGATGGCGGCGAACAACTCCATGCGGTTGTTCGTCGTGCCCGCCATATAGCCGCTCATTTCCTTGCGGTGCGGCCCAAATTCCAGAATGCAGCCCCAGCCGCCCGGCCCCGGATTGCCAGAGCAGGCACCATCGGTGTAAATATTAACCTGTTTGCGAGGACGGGCTTCCGTCATGCTTGACTCCCCTTTTGTCATATTGAATTTATTGATTATTTAGACATCTGCCGGGATTTTTCCGCACAGACCGCCATCGCGTCTTGCACTGCCGCCCGGAAACCGCGCTTCTCCAGCATTGCCACCGCTTCGATGGTCGTCCCAGCCGGAGAACAAACTTCATCCTTCAGCTGCCCCGGATGCTTCCCTGTTTCCAGCACCATTTTGGCACTGCCAAGCACCGCTTGTGCCGCCATTTTGACAGCATCCGGGCGGCGAATGCCTTCGCGAACTGCCGCATCCGCCATTGCTTCAATCAGCATGAAGATATACGCCGGACTGCTGCCGCTGACCGCAATAAAGCCATCAAACAGTTTCTCGTCAATGACCGCCGTTTCGCCAATTGCATCAAAAATGCCCTGCGCATACGCCAAATCAGCCGCAGAGAGCGTCGTCTGGCGGCAAATTGCGGTCATGCCAGCCCCCACCAGCGCAGGCGTGTTCGGCATCACGCGCAGCAGCGTTGCGGTCGTTCCGGCAACTTTGCTGGTCAGCATGTCCATCGTCCAGCCGGCCGCAATCGACACCAGCGCGCGGTCATTGATTTCCCCCTTGATTTCGTCCAGCATTGCGCCCAGTACCTGCGGCTTTACAGCCAGCACAATCATGTGACACCCGTGTGCCAGTTCCTTCGCATCCATCGTGCAGGTCAACCCCGGAATTTCCGCTGCCAGTGCCTGACGCTTTTCCTCGCTGTGCAAGCACGCCATCACGTCTTCCGCCGCCACATAGCCGGACGCAATCATACCACGCAGAATTGCGCCGCCCATATTGCCGACGCCAATCATACCAATCTTTTTCATGTCCGATCACTCCTTTTCGCAGATATGCGTATTATACCATGAAATCAGAAGAATGCAAAGGGGCTGAACAAGAAAAATCGGCTGCCGGATTTTTCTGACAGCCGATTCGTGAATTTTACAGAATATACTTGCGCAGATCCGTTGGCTTGTTTTCGCCGGAAAGATGCTGTTGGACGTACTCGCCGTTGATAGTCAGCTCGAACGGTGGCATATTCTCGTCACCCGCGTTGAAGGAAATGTCCTCCAGCACCTGCTCGAACACGGCGTGCAGGCGGCGCGCGCCGATGTCTTCCGCCGTCTCGTTCGCCGTAAACGCCGCGTTCGCAATCGCTTCGATGGCGCTGTCCTCAAACGTCAGCATCACTTTGTCCACCGCCAGCAGCGCCTTGTATTGCAGCGTCAGCGCATTATCCGGCTGCGTCAGAATCCGCTGGAAGTCCTCGCGCGTCAGACTCTTCAGCTGCACATGCACCGGGAAGCGCCCCTGCAGTTCCGGAATCAGGTCGCTGACTTTTGCCACATGGAACGCGCCTGCCGCAATAAACAGCATGTAGTCCGTCTTGACAGGGCCGTACTTGGTATTGACCGTGCTGCCCTCGACAATCGGCAGAATGTCGCGCTGCACGCCCTCGCGGCTCACGTCGGGGCCGGAACCGCCGCGGCGGCCCGCAATCTTGTCAATCTCGTCGATGAAGACGATGCCGTCCTGCTCGGCGCGGCGAATCGCTTCCTCCTGCACGGCGTCCTGATCAATCAGCTTGTCCGCTTCTTCCTGTTCCAGAATCTTGCGGGCTTCCTTAACCTTCACGCGGCGCAGCTTCGTCTTTTTAGGCATCATGTTGCCCATCATGTCGCCGAGGCTGATAGCACTGCCGCCTACTTCCAGCGACGGCGCAGCTTCTTCGACCTCAATCTCCAGCTCGCGGTCTTCGATTTCGCCCTTCATCAGCTGCTGACGAAGCCGTTCACGCTCATCCGCCAGTTCCGCATTTTCTTCCTTCGCGGGCGTTTCAGGCGACTTCGCGCGACCCAGCAGATAATCCAGCGAGAAGCTGTTCGAGGGCTTCTTCGGCGGATTCACCAGCAGCGTCACCAGCCGGTCTTCGGCAATCACACGCGCGCGCGGAGCGACACGCGCCGTATGCTCTTCGCGCACCATGCGGATGGCATTCTCCACCAAATCGCGCACGATGCTCTCCACGTCGCGGCCCACATAGCCGACTTCGGTGAATTTCGTTGCTTCCACCTTGATGAACGGCGCGCTGACGAGCTTCGCCAGCCGACGGGCAATTTCCGTCTTGCCGACACCCGTCGGGCCAATCATCAGGATGTTCTTCGGGCTGATTTCCTCGCGCATCGCATCATCCACTTTGGAGCGGCGATAGCGGTTGCGCAGCGCAATTGCGACAGCACGCTTGGCTTCATCCTGACCAACAATGTAGCGATCCAGTTCCCGGACGATCTGCCGGGGCGTCAATTCTGCCATGTCTGCCCCTCCTTACACGTCTTCGACGATCACGTTGTCGTTGGTGAACACGCAAATGCTCGCCGCGATGTGCAGCGCCTTTTCCGCAATGTCGTGCGCGGAGAGGTCAGTGTTCTGCACCAGCGCGCGCGCCGCTGCCAGCGCATAGTTGCCGCCGGAGCCAATCGCGACCACGCCCTCGTCCGGGTCGATGACCTCGCCCGTGCCGCTGACGACCAGCAGCGTATCCTTGTCCGCCACGATCATCTGCGTTTCGAGCTGACGCATTCCGGAATCGCTGCGCCACATCTGCGCCAGCGCAACCGCCGCGCGTTCGAGGTTGCCACCGCACTGCGTCAGCTTTTCCTCAAACTTATCGCACAGGGTAAACGCATCCGCCACAGCGCCCGCAAAGCCGATTACAACCTGTCCGCCATAAAGCCGGCGAACCTTGTGGGCATGAGACTTGAAAATAACGCTCTGCCCCATTGTCACCTGACCATCGCCCGCAATCGAGGTGTGGCCATTTTTGCGCACGGCGCAAATCGTCGTGCCTCTGAGTTCCATGCTCATTGTTTTCCTCCTGAACGCGGATTTTTCCCCGCGCCCATGCACATCATACCACAAACCGCGCCCATTGTCACGCGATTCTGCCTCAAACCTGCATTTCCGTGACCCAATCCCGCAAATAGCTGAGCGAACGCTCCGAAATCACAGTATAGCGTTCCTGTTTATTGCGGATTTTTTTGTGCTGCTTGTCCACCAGCAGACCATCTAACAGGCCGAACGTGCAGTTCATCGGCTGAAAATCGCGGTTCGGCGTGGAGACATAGCGTCCCATTGCGCCCATGGCAGTGATGCCCGGCAGTTCGACCGTACCCAGCCCACGCAAATCGCGTCCAAGGCTCAAGCCGCAAAGCAGACCGCTCGCCGCGCTCTCCACATAGCCCTCGACGCCCGTCATCTGCCCCGCGAAATAGCACTGCGGACACGAAATCATCTCGAAGTGCGCATTCAGGAAGCCCGGCGAATGCAGGAACGTGTTGCGGTGCATGACGCCGTATCGGGCAAATTCCGCATTCTCCAAGCCGGGAATCATGCCGAAAACGCGCTTCTGCTCGCCCCACTTCAGCCGCGTCTGGAAGCCGACGAGGTTGTACAGCGTGCCTGTTGCGTTGTCCTGCCGAAGCTGCACGACGGCATACGGCTCTTTGCCCGTCTTCGGGTCGCGCAGACCAACCGGCTTCATCGGGCCAAACGCCAGCACCATGCGCCCGCGCCGCGCCATCGACTCCACCGGCATACAGCCTTCAAAGACTTTCGTCTCCTCAAAGCCGTGGATATCCGCCGTTTCCGCCGCCAGCAGCGCATCCACAAACGCGTTGTACTCTTCTTCCGTCATCGGGCAGTTCAGATAGTCGTCACCGCGGTCATAGCGGGATTGGCGGAACACCTTGTCCATGTTCAGCGATTCCGCCGTGACAATCGGGGCAGCCGCATCGTAGAAATTCAGCGTTTCCAGCCCCGGCAGACGGCTGATGGTTTCGCTCAGCGCGTCGCTGGTCAGCGGTCCAGTCGCAATAATCACCGGGCCATCCGGGATTTCCGTGACTTCCCCGCTGACGACCTCCACCAGCGGATGCTCCCGCAGACTTTTCGTGATATGCCCGGAGAACGTCTCACGATCAACAGCCAGCGCACCGCCCGCCGGAACGCGCGCCAAATCCGCCGCTTCCATCACCAGCGAGTGCATCAGGCGCATTTCTTCCTTCAGCAGACCGACGGCATTTGTCAATCGGTCGCTGCGCAGAGAGTTCGAGCAGACCAGCTCCGCAAACAGCGGACTATGATGCGCCGGGGACATCTTCTCCGGCTTCATTTCAATCAGCGTGACGGCAATCCCCTGCCGCGCCAGCTGCCACGCCGCCTCGCTGCCCGCCAGCCCTGCGCCGACGACTGTCGCGTGCAGATTACTCATCCGCTTCCTCCTCGCTTGCCTGCACCTCAATGCGGTGGTGGCACGTTTCATTGGCGCACAGGTGCCACACTTCGCCCTTGCGGCCGCGCTTTTCCACCATATAACTGCCGCAGACGGGGCATTTCTCCGTCACCGGCTTCTCCCACGACACAAAGTCGCATTCCGGGTAGCGCTCGCAGCCGTAGAACTTACGGTTCTTGCGGCTCGTCTTTTCCATCAGGCGCGCACCGCACTTGGGGCACGGCGCGTCAATGTAGGTGACAATCGGCTTGGTATTGCGGCATTCCGGGAAGTTCGGGCAAGCCAGAAATTTGCCGAACCGCCCCATTTTGTAGACCATCATTGCGCCGCACTTGTCGCACGGCACGTCGCTCGGCTCGTCCTTGACCTCCACCTTTTCAATCTGCTGCTCCGCCAGCTTCAGCGTCTGTTCAAACGGCGGGTAGAAGTCGCGCAGAATCTGCTTCCAGTCCATTTCGCCTTCTTCCACCTTGTCCAGCTTGTCTTCCAGCTCGGCGGTGAACTCCACATCAACAATGTCCTCGAAGTACGTTTCCATCATGCTCGTTACCATGCGTCCCAGCTCGGTGGGATACAAGCGCTTCTTTTCCCGGCTGACGTAACCGCGAGAAATGATGGTCGTGATGGTCGGCGCATAGGTAGACGGGCGTCCGATGCCCTTTTCCTCCATCATGCGAACCAGCGACGCTTCTGTGTAGCGGGACGGCGGCTGGGTGAAGTGCTGCTCGCTGGCGACATCGGCAACTGCCACAGCGTCACCCTCGGACAGCTGCGGCAGCGTCGTTTCGCTCGACGCCACGTCGTCATCCGTGCTTTCCTCATACACCGAGGTGAAGCCCGCAAACTTCTTGTGTTCGCCATAGAAGCGCATTCCAACGCCATCGCCGCTGATTTCCATCGTCATCGTTTCGTAGAGGGCGGGCATCATCTGGCTCGCCAGGAAGCGGTTGTAAATCAGCTTATAGAGGTTGTACTGCTCCTTCGTCAGCGACGGCTTGATGCTGTCCGGCGTGCGGTGGACGTCGGTCGGGCGGATGGCTTCGTGCGCGTCCTGTGCGTTCTTGCGCCCCTTGTACTCGTTCGGCTTCTCCGGCAGATAGTCACTGCCGAAACGCTCCGGGATGTACTCGCGCAAGGCATTCAGAGCTTCATCCGAAATGCGAACGCTGTCTGTACGGATGTAGCTGACGATACCCTGCGTGCCCTCGCCCTCAAGGTCAATGCCTTCGTAGAGCTGCTGGACAACCTGCATCGTTTTTGCCGTCGTGAAGCCCAGTTTTCTGCTGGCTTCCTGCTGCAAAGAGGACGTCGTAAACGGTGCGGCAGGCATCTTGCGCTTTTCGCTCATTTTGATGCTGTTGACCGCAAAATGCGCTTTCTGAATGCGTTCGACCGCTTTCTGCGCTTCCTCCGCATTGGCAATCATCGCTTTCTGCCCGTCGAGCGTGGCGAGGCGCGCCGTGAAGTGCAGCTTGCGCCCATGCGCCTGGTGCGCCAGCAGCTTGGCGGAAATCTCCCAGTATTCCTCCGGGATAAACGCCTCGATTTCTTCCTCGCGCATCACCACCATGCGCGTCGCGACAGACTGCACGCGGCCGGCAGAAAGTCCCTTCTTAATCTTCGCCCACAGCAGCGGGCTGATTTTATAGCCGACGAGACGATCCAGCACACGGCGTGCCTGCTGCGCGTCCACGCGCCCCATATCCACCGGACGGGCGGACTTCAGCGCGTTCTGAATCGCCTTTTTCGTCACCTCGTGAAACTCAATGCGGCACGGCTGGCTTGGATCCATGTTCAGCACATGGCTCAGATGCCACGAAATCGCTTCCCCTTCGCGGTCCGGGTCAGTTGCGAGGTAAATCTGCGACGCGGTGCGCGCCTCTTTGCGGATGCGGTTGAGAATTTCGCCGCGCCCGCGGATCGTGATGTACTTAAGGGCAAAGTCGTTGTCCACGTCCACGCCAATCTGGCTTTTGGGCAGGTCGCACACATGCCCCTGCGAGGCTTCGACCTTGTAGCCCTTGCCCAGAAATTTGCTGATGGTTCGCGCCTTGGCGGGAGATTCGACAATAATGAGTTTCTGCTTGGCTGCCGTCATGGTTGTTTACCCCTCCGATAAATTTGAAAATGAGAGAAGGGCTATTCTGTCGCCCTGCAATAGCTTTTTCCGGGCAGTGCCTTCACTGCACCGAGGATTTGCAGCATAGTCAATGACGCCATCAGCTTTGATGCGTCCAGTCCCGTCTGCGAAGCCAGCTGATCAAAGGAACGCTCACCGTCCGCCAAGGCATCGTAAATCCGCTTCTGCACGTCGTCCATCGGCGGCAGCGGGATTTCAGGCGCTTTAGGCGGTTCCGGCGTGGGCGCTTTCTGCTCCATCACAGGCGGAGCTTTCGGTGCTTTGGCCGGAGCGGGCTGCGTTTCCTTTTTTCGGGGTGCGGGGCGCGGCTGACCCGTATCCTGCCGCTTCGGGATGCTTGCGGCGGGCTGCCAGTCCATGTCCTCCAGAATATCCTTCGCGCTTGTGAAGTAGACTGCGCCTTCCCGCAGGAGTTGATGCGCCCCTTCGGACATCGGCGCGTCCGGAATGCCCGGATAAGCAAACACATCCTTGCCCTGATCCAGCGCGTGATGCACCGTCAGCATACTGCCGGAACGGATGCGCGCTTCCATCAGCACCACCGCATAGCCGAGTCCAGCCAGGATGCGGTTGCGCACCGCAAAGACGTACTTGCTTGACTGCATATCCGGCGGATATTCACTCAGCAGCAGCCCGCCCTGCGAAAGGATTCGCGCTTTCAGCGCCACGTTTTCCGATGGATACGGCACGTTCAGCCCGCTTGCCGCTACGCCGATGGTCGGGCTGCCGCCGTCCAGGCACCCATCGTGCGCCGCCGCATCAATGCCGACCGCCAGTCCGCTGACGATGCACACGCCCTGCTTGCTCAAATCACGGCAGAGCGATTTGGTTGCCGCAATGCCTGCAACCGTCGCGCTCCGCGAACCGATAACGGTGATGCACCTGCCCTCCGCCGCGCGCAAATCCCCCTGATAGAAGAGCATGTACGGTGGTTCGGGAATGTTTCGCAGGGACTCCGGATACATATCGTCCGCCATCGAGACAAGCCCCATATTCCACTTCCGCATGGTCACGAGCATATCATGCAGTTTCTCCCGCGACGCGCTTGCCCGCAGCAGTGACAGGCTGTAATCCGAAATCCGGTTCTGCAAGGATGCGCCGTGGTCGCGCTGAAAGGCATCATATGCGGCTTCTGCGCTGCCGTATTCATCCAGCAGCTTTTTCAGCCGTCTGCTGCCTAACATTCCCTGCGCCAGCCACGCCAGACAGGCCTGCTCGCGGGTATATCGCATTTGCCACGCCTCCTTTGCAGAAAAGCCAGATTCTGGTGCTGCCAGCCGTTTTGCATAGTTCCTTAAGAAAAACACCTTCGCAGCACATTGAACAATGCTATCACAACTCGGATGAAAAATCAACGGGCAAATGATGCGCATAATGGAACTACTTCGATTTTCGCCAAAAATATCGTTGCAATTTTGTGTATTCTGCTGTTATTCAATCGCAAAATCCGTCTCCGGAAGCAAATATGGCGTGAGCATTTCCGCAATTTTCGCATAGCCTTCCGCGTTCGGATGCAGCCCGTCACTGAGCAGTTCGGGATAGGCGTATTCGCCCGCTTTGGGGCAGAACGCGCTGTACGCATCCACAAACGTCACGTTCGGCGTCTTATTCGCGAACCGCTTGAACGCCAGATTCAGCAGCGTAATTTTCCCCTGCTGACCGCTGTAAAACGCACTCGTCGTGGGCAAAGTGCTGAGAATCACAAACTGGCAGTCCGGGTTATTCGCCTGCACCGTCTCAATCATGGCGGCGTAATTCTGCACGATTTCTTCCTTTGTATAACCGTGTCCGATGTCGTTGATGCCACAGATGAACACAATCTGCCGATAATTACGCGCCGCCAGCTCCACAATACGCGCGCGGCACTCCAGCGTCGTCTGCCCGCCGATGCCGTAATTCGCGCAGTCGCTGCGGCCAAGAATCGTGTTCCAATCACCGTAAAGCAGCTTCGCGTTCTGGCAGATGCTGTCGCCAATGAAGGCAATGCCGGTATCCGGGCGATCCCAGCGGCCGTCGGACGTATCCACCACATCGCCCGTTCCCGCAAAATACGCCAGCTTATGGAGCGTCACGGGCTGTTTGCCCGACGAATACACGCTAATTTGATCCAGCCGGGCGAAATTCGACCCGAACGCCATTGCCATCGTGCTTTCATCGAAATACGCCCCGTAGCGCCCTTCGGACACCTCCACCGTCTCCGAGGCATTCACCTTCGCCCACTGCGTCGCGCCGGAATGGCTGGAGAGCGCCAGATACACACCGTATTTTGCACCGCTGTACTCGACGTAAAGCCGGCTGTCCGTACGCATCTGCGACGCATCGAATGTGCCGCCGACGTGCTGCGTGAATCGGAAGACAAGGCACTCATTCTGTGCGGTGGACGTCGCCGCGCCGCTGAACAGCACCTCATCCGCGCCCAGCGAATCCGTCTGCGCTGCCCCGTACCACGCAACCTTGTGAATCACCATCGTCTTGGTGGATGCGGACGTGCCGACGCAGATTTGGTCTGCCGCTGCGAAATCCATGCTGCCATACGCCATCCGGCACTGCTCAAACGAAAAGACCGCCGTGTACATTCCATCCGTCTGCGTGCAGGTGGACGGCACGTTGATTTGCGCCCACACGCCGCCTTCCCAGTCGGACAGCGCCAGATAGACGCCATTTTGCACCCCGTCATACGTCACGGCAAAATACCCGTTTTCGGAAATCAGTGACGGGTCAAATGTGCCGTTAACGTTCGTTGTGTCAATGGTCAGCGCAAGATTCCAGCCGCCCGACGCGGGCTGGCTGCCCTCAAACAGCACCGTCTCCGTCATCGGTTCTTCTGCCAGCGCAAAACCAAACAGCAAACAGCAGAGCAAACATACCAGCAGACACTTTTTCTTCATGGTTGCGACTCCTCTTCTCGGTTATGCTGCTTTGATTATACGCTGTTTTCCCGTTTCCTGTCAAGCGTGGAAAAATGCCCGATCCGCGCGAGCAGACCGGGCAAGCAATGGTCAAACCGTACCCGTGACGACAAGCGTTGCCATGCCGGGCGTAATTGTCACTTCGCCCGTCGTCGCATTGCGGGTGTAAGTGGCGGCAGGAATCAGCAGCGGTGTCAGCGTGCGGAAGGTCGCGCCGTCGTAGGTGTAATCCGTGCCGGCAGTCAGTGCCGTGCCGTCCAGCGTCACGCTCGTGATTGTCAGCGCAGGCGTAAACGTATCCGTCAGTGACACGTTGTCCGTCGCCGTCGTTGCCGTTGCGCCACGGTTTTGCAGCGTGAAGGTGTACGTCAGCACACCCGCCTCCGTCACCGTCGTCGGACACATGGATTTGATAACGCTCAAATCCGGCGCGGGGTCGGCATTCACGGTTGCTTCCGCCGTCAGGGGCGCAGCGAGGCCGCCGCCTGTCACGGTTGCGGTGTTCGTCACGCTTTCCTCAGCGCCGTAGGGCGTGAACTGGTTCGTCTTGACGGCGTACATCAGCGTGGTGTTGCCGCCCGCGGGAATCGACAGTCCTGTCACCGTCAGCGGACTGGTTGCCGCGATGGTCGGCGTCGCCTGCAAGATGCCGTTGCGGTAGTAACGCAGCGTATCGCTCTGATACGTCATCGGAACGACCGCTGCAGTGCCCGCCGCAGGGGTATACGCGCCCAGGTTATCCGTCAGCGTCAAACCCGTCAGCGCTGCCGTGCCGGTATTGACAAGCTGCACGGCGTAGGTAATCGTATCGCCGTTTTGGTAGGCTGCCGGAATCGCGGTCTTGCTCACAGACAGCACCTCGGTCAGCACGCCCGTCACCACATTGGAGGGAATTGACTGGTTGTTATAAGAAAGCGTTGCCTGATTCGTGAACGTTGTCGGCATCGCGAAATTCCTCCTTTCCCGGCGCTTTCAATCAGCTTTCCGGGGCACTTTCAAGCTATGCCGGACGTTTTGCGTTGGTGCGCAAAAAAACGGCGCGCTCCGCTATGGATACGGAAGCACGCCGCAGGTTTATGCTTTTTTCTCCGCCGATTTGACCAGCCGTGGGTCACGGCGCACCCATTCGCCCACCAGCCGATACAGCGTCGCCGTCAGCGGGACGAACAGCACTATGCCGGAGATGCCCATCATGCCGCCGCCAATCAGCACTGCCGCCAGCACCCACAATCCCGGCAGCTTCAATTTGCTGCCGACCGTGTGGGGGTAAATCAGGTTGCCCTCGACCTGCTGGAGCAGGAAGAGATAAATCAGGAATTCCAGTGCCTTTGCAGGCGAAATCGAGAAGAGCATGATGCAGCCAACCGCCGCGCCAATGTATGGGCCGATAATCGGAATCAGCGCCATCATGCCGACGAACGTACCCAGCATCAGCGCGTAATCCAGCCGCAAAAGCATCATGCCGATGGTGCAGAGTGTGCCCAGAATCACCGCTTCGGTGCACTGACCGACGATATAATTATGGAAGCAATCGTCCAGCGTTGAGATGACGTGCATCGCACGCGCCATCCGCGTATCACCCAGAACGCGGTGCAGCAAATTGCGGCTCTGGCGCTGGAGCGTCTCTTTGCCGATGAGAATGTTGAAGGTGAAAATCAGCGACATTAGGAGGGAGAGAATCGAGCCGACAAGCGAGGTGGTGAAGCTGACTGCCGTGTTGACGACATTGCCCGCGCCGTTGAAGAGCAGATTCGCTGCGCGCTCGATAATCTCGCGCCATTCCTGTTCCGTCGCAGGCAGAACGAGGTTATAGTCCACCATCAGCGCAGCAATCGTCGGATTCTCCATCAGCTTGTCGTACATCTTGCGCAGAACGCCCGGCAGCGATGACAGAAGTACCTGTACGCAGGAGATTAGCTGTGGCAGGATAATCTGAATCAGCGCAACGATAACCGCAACCAGCGTCAGGAACGCCAGCGCCATGCAGACCGGGCGGCGCATGGCATTCCACACCTTTTTCTTTGTGTTTGGCGCCATATGCCGCTCGTAGAAGCGCATGAGGATATTGAGTACATAAGCAATTATCGCGCCATTAATCAGCGTTCCCGCTGCCGCCAGAAAGAGGTTGAACAGGCCGACCAGACCGTCCCAGTAGTGAATCGCCAGATACAGCAGAAATGCTACGATTCCTATATTGATGCAGGTTTTCTTGTCGATGTTCATGTTTGGTTTCCTCCGTGGATCACTCGCTGTCACCGAAATTCATGTTGGCGTAGATGCGCTCCATTCGCTCGTTCGGGAATCGTGCGTCCATCACGCTGCCAATCCACGTTTTCGGCGGTTCATCGTGCAGGCGTTCCGACCAGCGGTATACCGCCACCGCGGATACAAGGCAGTTGACCGCCAGAAAAATCGACAGCACCCATGTGAGGATTTTTCCCGCGCGGTTCGGCAGTTTCAAAATCCACTTTGCCATGAACGGATAGATGTCCTTAATCCAGAAGATGCCCAGCGCACCCCAGAACAGCGAATACAGCAGGCAGATTCGCCCGTTGATGTTGAACGGCACGCGGCTGTAATCCCACGAGCGCGAACCGAAAAGCACCTCCTGCAGCCACGAACAGACGTATTCGACGGCGCTGCCGACAACGAATCCACCCAAGAAGCTCAGCCACTTGCCGCGGTTGCGGAAACGGTAGAGGATGATAGACAGCGATGCCGCGCCCACGCCATAGAGCATGTTGAACGGTCCCCAGACAAGCCCCGACCGGCTTTCCAGATAGCCGTGGCGCGCAAAGCACCACAGCAGCTCCAGCATCACGCCCGCAAAGCTGCCGATAAAGACTATCAGGGCGATTTTGTAGCCGTTCATACCGCGCGCGAAGAAGGATCTTTCCTCCTCCTGCACATCGATGGCCGTGTTCGACGGCGGATTGATGCGGTACCACTTGCGGTTGAGGGACTTCGCCACATCCGCGGCACGCGCGGACAGCTCATCTACGGTGGAGGATGCGATTTTGTGTGCCGACGACAGGTTCTCTCTCGCCTGCTGGAGACTTGCAATCTCCGCCTGCACCTGCTTTTCCAACGCCTCGGGAATCTCTGTATCGCACTGTGCCAGTTCCGCAATACAGGTGTCTTGAATCATCTTGCGCTCCCGACGCGCCTGATTGAGCGCATCCTGACTCAGCTTCTCCAGTTCTGTCTGCTCGCGCGCGGTGTTATTTTCCTGTGCCATGAGCTTCCTCCTGTTTTGCTTCTTCGCCTGTCATTTTCTCCGGCAGGGTGACGATAAACCGGCAGCCGCAGGGCAATTGATTTTCTACGCGAATTATGCCGCCACAGTCGTCCAGAATCTGCTTGCACAGTGCCAGCCCCAGCCCGTTGCCCTCCTGCTGATGCGAGCTGTCCACCTGATAGAAGCGGCGGTAAATGCGTTCCTGCTCCTCCGGCGGGATTCCCGGGCCTTGGTCGGTAATGGCGATTTCAAACCGACCGTCGGTTTGTTTTAACGTAACAGCAATCAATCCGCGTTGCGGACTAAACTTAACGGCATTGCTGATCAGGTTCGTCCAGACGTGCAGCATCAGCGTTTCCGGACCGCGCCACGTCACTTCCGCCAAATCGGCATCAAAGTCAAGCTGTTTAGGCGACCACAGTGCTTCCAGCAGCACAATTGCCTGACGAATCTGCTCGTCCAACCGATAGCATGTCTGCTTCATCGGCATCGTGTGATTGCTGACCTTGCTGAGCAGCAGAATGTTGCCCACCAGTGTGGACAGACGCCGCGTGTTGAGCAGAATCCGCTCGATATACCCCGCCTGCTCCGGCGAAACATCCGTGCTTTGCAGCAGCGTCGTGTAGCCCTCGATAGCGCTCACAGGGGTTTTGATTTCATGCGATACGTTCGACACAAAGTCGGTTTGCAGCGTCTCCGTTTCGCCCAGCGCCTCCACCATCCGGTTGAAGCTGTCATAGCTGTCCGCAATTTCATTGATGACGCTGTTCGTCGTCAGGCGGACGGAGAAATTCCCGCTGGCAACCTGCTTCATGGCGCGACTCAGCCGTACAACCGGACGCAGCAGCAGCACGTTCACCACCGTCGCCGCCGTCAACCCAATCGTCGTGCCGAAGAGAAGCAGCCACACCAGTGGATGTACTTCAATCGCTTCGTGCAGCAAGTTTTCCAGCAGCGCCGTGAGCAGCGTTGCAATCAGCAGCGTACCGAGAATCTCTGCAATCGCCGCCAAGGTAAACAGCACGCGAATATCCAGCTTGCCGCGCCCCTTCTCCTGCCGCTTCATGCCTTAACCACCTTATAGCCCACACCGCGCATGGTTACAATATGAAAATCCGGATTATCACGGAAGCGCTCACGCAGGCGGCCGATGTGCACATCCACCGTGTGGCTGTCCGAATCGGAATCGTAGCCCCAAATGTCGTCCATCAGCTGCTGGCGCGTGAAGATTTTACCCGGATATGCCGCCATCTTGTAGAGCAGCATGAACTCCTTCTGCGGCAGAATCATGCTGGTTTCGCCGCGCGTCACGGTCAGCGAGTCGCACTCCATCACCGTTTCGCCGATGACCTGCCCGGTGCTCGTTCATCATCTGCACCCGGCGCAGCAGCGCACCGACGCGCAGCACCATCTCGCTCACGTTAATCGGCTTAACCATGTAGTCATCCGTGCCGGAGAGGAAGCCGAGACGCATGTCATCGAAAGCGTCGCGCGCCGTAATCATCAGCACGGGCGTCATAACGCTCTTTTTGCGCAGCGAGCGCACCAGCTCGTAGCCGTCCATCACAGGCATCATGATGTCCGAAATAATGAGGTCGACATACTCTTCCGCCAGCGCATCCAGCGCTTCCTGCCCGTTTGACACCATGCGCGTGTGATAGCCGTTTTTCTCCAGCACATGCGAAAACAGCTGGCACAGCTCCGTGTCATCCTCGACGATGAGGATTTTGAACATGCTTTCGCCTCCCTGTCTCCGTCAAGTCCACCAGAGCAGGTGCACCGCCGGTTTCTCCCGCTCCTCGGTGCTGATGTGCAGGCGCACCAGCACCATGCCCGTCATGCACAGCGTACCGAAGCAAATCCATAGCGGCACTTCCATCAGCAGCATCCCCAGCGGCAGCGTGAAGTATGTCACCCGTGTGCGGGACAGGTTCGGCGTAATCCGCAGAATCGTCGAGTAGAAGATGAAGATACACGCCAGCACCAGCACCGGCGTCCAGAATGGCAGCAGCCCCAGCAGGCAGCCGAACGTCGTCGCAATGCCTTTACCGCCCTTAAACGAGCGTGTCGCCGGGAAAACGTGCCCCGCGACCGGTGCGCAGAGCACCAGCGGCGCAAGGGGTGTCAGCAGTGTTTCGGGCAGATAGTGCATATACAGCGCCACGGGAACCATGCCTTTGAGCATATCGCCCGCCAGCGTCAGCACCCCGCACCAGAATCCACCGTGCACAAACGCATTCGCCGCGCCGGGGTTTTTGTCCTTCGCAGCCGACGCAATTTCTTTATGGAACACGCGCGAAAAGACCTCCGCATACAGCACGCAGCCGGAAAGATATCCTAACAGCAGATAAAGCAGGTCACGCACCCGATTCACCGCTCCTTTCAACTTTCGTTACTTCCAGTTACGCTTCCACTGCTGACGACGGCGAAAATCGCGGATGCGCTGGATCAAATCGCCATAGAAGAACAGGATAACGTTAAGCAGACTCATCACCAGCGCCAGAATGCCCCAGAGATTGCTCGTCAGCAACTGCTGCACAACCGGCAGCAGATAGACCAGCGCCAGCCACTTCATCTTGACCGGAATGATAATCAGGTTGACCTCGGTCTCCGGAAAGAGAACGGCGCACGCCAGAAATAGCGACAGATTGAGGTAAGTATTCGTCGCGTAACCGGTAATCAAGCCGGCGAGAATCGCGCCGAGCATTCCGCAGAGGTAGTATACCGTGAAGCGGAACGTGCCCCATGTGTTCTGCAGTGACGTACCCAGATACCAGTAGAACATGAGCGAAATCAGCAGAAACACAGGCGAGGACGACGGCGGCATGAAGATAAACGACACCAGCCGCCAAATTTGCCCGTGGAAAATGGCTTCACGGTCGAACATCAGGTAATACGACAGGCTGATGTTATACGCCGCCAGCAGATAATCCGCCACATAGGTAACACCCATGCCGATGCAGAGAATCATCATCAGCTTCGGGATGCCGAAGTACCGTCCAAAACGCCGTTCACCACGGCTGAGAAGCTTTTCAAACACAGTCGTTTTCCTCCTTCAAAGGATTCTTTGCAGAGTCCCCTTTCTTTATTCTATTCGACACAGAAGGGCTTTTGTCCTGCTGAATCCACACAGAAATATCGTCTTTCTGTACGTTCTCTTGTGTGGGATTAACTTTTCTTCAATTCCTGTTGACTTTCTTGCAGAGAAAACGGAAATGTCGGGCAAAAGTTCATGGACAATTCACCTTCTTCCTGTATAATAGGGGTGTAAGATGGAAGAAAGAAGGTGTATGGCATGAGCTACATCTCGTTTGAAGATGTCTGCAAGGACTACCCGGCGGGCAACACCGTTGTTCACGCGTCCGATCATGTCAATTTTCACATTGAAAAGGGCGAGTTCTGCGTGGTGCTGGGGCCGTCCGGCGCGGGCAAAACCACCGTGCTGAACCTGCTCGGCGGCATGGACAAAGCGACCAGCGGGCGAATTATTGTTGGGGATAAGGAAATCACCGGGCTTCGCTCGCCTCAGCTGACGGAATACCGCCGCCACGACGTGGGTTTCGTCTTTCAGTTCTACAACCTGATGCCGAACTTGACGGCGCTGGAGAACGTCGAATTGGCGCAGCAGGTCTGCGAACGTGCGCTTGATCCGCGTGAAGTGCTGGAGCAGGTTGGGCTGGGACAGCGAATGAACAACTTCCCTGCCCAGCTCTCCGGCGGCGAGCAGCAGCGTGTATCCATTGCCCGCGCGCTGTGCAAAAACCCGGCGCTGCTGCTCTGCGACGAGCCGACCGGCGCGCTGGACAGCAAAACGGGCGAACAAGTGCTGGATCTGCTGACCCGCCTGTGCCACGATTACAGCACAACGGTCGTCATCATCACGCACAACGCCAGCATTGCGCCGCTGGGCAACCGCCTGATTCGGATGCGCAACGGCAGCGTGCAGGAAATGACCGTGAATGAACATCCCGCGAAGGTGGCTGATATCACATGGTAACGCAGAGCAGCGGGAAAAAGTATCATGGAACGCTGACGAAAAAACTCTTCCGCGATATGAGCCGCAGCGCCATGCAGTTTCTCGCCATGTTTCTCCTCTGCGCAATGGGCACATGGTGCTTCAGTGGGCTGGACGCGAACTGGCGTATGCTGGAGCTATCCACCGAAACGCCGATTGCGCAGAGTAATCTGGCGGATTTCTGGGTGAAAGGAGCGTCATTTGGCAAGAACGACATCCTGAAGCTGCGGAATCTGACCGGTGTGAAGGATGTGCAGGCGCGCGTCACGCTGGAGATGGACTGCCCCGACTTGGGCGACGAAGTGACCCTGATGGTGCACGGCTATGACGGCGACATGCGCATCTGCACGCCGATTATCCGCACGGGCAGCGAACTTTCCGCATCGGATACGCGCGGCTGTCTGCTGGAGGAGCAGTTCGCGCAGGCGCACAATTTGTCCGTCGGCGACACGGTGAAGGTGTCCTATGGCGGCGTGTCGCTCACCTTTTTCGTGCGCGGCACAATTCTCTCCGGCGAATACCTTGTGACGGCGAAGAACATCACGCCGCAGCCGGACATCTACGGCTACATGTACGTCAGCGCAAAAGCCATGGCGGCGTTCCCGTTCACCGAAATGCTGGTGAAAGCATCATCTGACGCAGACCTGACGCAGGTTCGCGCCGAAATCATGAACACCTGCCCGACGGCGCTGATTGTAGACAAGGACACACACAGCGGCACGCTCTCAGCGCGCAACTTCGTCAGCATGTTCCGCAGTCTGTCCTACTTGTTCCCGGTGCTGGTTTTCGCGGTCGCGGCGATGATTGTCGTCAACACGCTGACGCGCATGATTGAGAATCAGCGCGTACAGATGGGCACGCTCAAAGCGCTGGGCTACCGCGACCGGCAGATTCGGCTGCACTACCTCAGCTACGCCATCGTGCCGTCCGTCGCAGGTTCGCTGCTGGGCGTGCTCACAGGGCAAATCAGCATTCCGTACATTCTTTGGCCGATTGTCTCGACGAACGTGCGCTATCCGGCGCGCCTTCACGCCCCGATTTCCGGCATCACTTGGCTGATTGCCGTGCTGTCCGTGGTCATGTGTCTGCTGATTTGCCTGCACACTTACAACCGCGCGGCGCGGGAAACGACGGCAAGCCTTTTGCGCCCAAAGCCGCCGAAATCCGGCTCGCGCATCCTGCTGGAGCGGATTCCCCGGCTGTGGGGGCGTTTTTCCTTCAACACGAAGATGATTATCCGCAACATTTTCCGCAACAAGGGGCGTTCATTCCTGTCGCTCGTCGGCATCCTGTGCTGCAATATGCTGATCATCTGCTCCTTCGGCTTGCAGGAATCCATCAACACATTTATCGACGATTACTACACGCACACCCTGCGCTACGACGTGCGCGCGAACCTGATTCCCGGACAGGCATCCTCGCTTGACCACTACCGTGAGACGCTGAACGCCATGAAGGTGGACGGCATCATGGAGCAGTCCGTCAGCCTGCGCAGCGAGACGAACCTGCGCTCCTGTCTGCTGACCGTGATGACGGATGACCAGACTTCCATTGCCTTGGGCGACAATGCGACGTTCCTGACGCTGCCGCGCACCGGCACCGCCATCAGCAGGAAGTTAGCCGGTCTGATGAACGTGGGGCTGGGCGACACCGTGACCATCTGTCTGCCCGGCGACAGCGACACCATTTCGCTGACCATCAACGCGCTGGCGGACACAAACATCGGTCAGGGTCTGTTCATGAGCAAGGAAGCGTGGGAAGCGTGCCGCAAGGGCGATTTCCAAGTGACAACGCTGCTGATTACCGCGCCGACGCCCGCCTGTTCGCATCTGCTGGAGGAAATGGACGAGGTGGGAACGCTGCTTTATCCGGCGAAACAGCTGGTGGAAATGTCCAGCATTATGGACTCGACGACGGCGGCGTTCACGATTCTAAGCGTTGCGGCGCTGGCACTGGCGTTCATCATCTGCTACAACATGGGGCTGATGAATTTCAGTGAGCGCGTCCGTGATTACGCAACATTGAAGGTGCTGGGCTACCATCAGAGGGAAATCCGCCGTCTGATGCTGCGCGAGAACAACTACATCTCCATCATCGGTGTTCTGCTGGGAATTCCACCGGGATTCCTCATCACCACCATTATCCTCAAAATGTGTGAATACGATTCAATGGTTTTCCCGACGTATGTCACCTTTCCGTCCGTCGCGGGCGCTTGCGCAATTACCTATGTGTTCGCGTTCCTGATTCAGTTGCTGCTGACGCGCAAGGTTCGGTCGATTGACATGGTGGAGGCGCTAAAGAGCGTCGAATGACAAGAGAATCAACGAAAGGATGATTTCTGCTATGAAAAAGCTGTTTGCTCTCCTGCTTGCGCTGGCAGTGGTCGGGTCTATCGCACTGGCTGACCCGGCTTCGCTCACGGGCTGCTCCGTGTCCAGCGGCGTTGTGAATGCGGTGAATTACATTGATATTACTGCGCCGTTCTCCGGCACACTCCAGCCCTTCACCTGGGAAGCGGGCGACCTTGTGAACGCGGGCGATTTGCTGTTCTCCATGCGCACAACCACGATTTACGCCACGGAGGATGCGACCGTACAGGCAATTTACTGCGCCGCGTGCGACGACGCTGCTGCCGTTGCCACCCGCTACGGCGGACTGATTGCCATGCGCCCGGAATCCGAATGGGTGATTGCCGGCAGCATCACGACGGCGTACGACAAGCGTGACAACCGCGTGGTGGACGTGGGCGAAACGCTGTACTTCCGCTCCAACAAGGAAGGGCGTTCGGTCGGCACGGGGCGCGTAACGATGGTATCCGGCGCAGAATACATGGTGGAGGTGCTCACAGGCGAGTTTGAGCCAGGCGAGATACTCTCCCTCTTCCGCGACAAGAACCGCACTGCCAGCGACCAAGTCGGGCGCGGCGTTGTGAATCGGCGTGACACGCTGACGGCGGTCGGGCAGGGGCGCGTGGCGGAAGTGCTGGTGAAGGTGGGCGACCAAGTGAAAAATGGTACGCCGCTGCTCCGCCTGATGCCGACTGCTACCACCCCGGATGCCTCCCCGGACATTACGGCAGCGCAGAACGGCGTGATTGGTACGCTCGCCGTGCAGCCCGGTCAGCAGGTGTACGAAGGGCAGCTGCTGGCGCGCCTGATGCTGGTGGACAAGCTGGAAGTCGTCGCGCAGGTGGACGAAGTAAACCTGAAGAACCTCTATGTGGGCGACAAGGTGTCCGTGACGCTGGATATGGACGAGTCGAATGTGCTTACCGGCACGGTAACGGAAATCGGCAACCTCGGCACGACGGTGCAGAATGCCGCGTACTTCCCCGTGCATGTGGAGCTGACGACGAACCAGATTCCGCTGGGCGCCAGCGCGTCGGTATACATTCCGAACAACAAGTAAAACAAGAAGCAGCTTCCGCCCCCAATTGGGGATATCGGAAGCTGCTTCTTTACTTTCTCAACGGTTTCTCTGCTGCCGCTACCATCGCCCGCATAATCTCCGATGGATGCAGCAGTTCGCCGTGCTGCGCCATGCTGTACGTCTGGTTGCCCGCGACAATTACATGATCCAGCACAATGATGCCGACACCCTCCATCAGCTGCTGCAAATAGCGTGTTGTGCAGACATCATCCTCCGACGGCAGGGCAACGCCGCCCGGATGATTATGGCACAATACGACGCTGTGCGCGTTGCTGTTCAATGCGGCTTCCAGCACCAAGCGCGGGTACGCCGTCACTGCTGAAAGCGTGCCCTCCGTCACCTTGCGATTGCAGATAATGCTGCCATCTGCCGTCAAGCAAATGACATAAAACTGCTCCCGCCGGTAGCCCGCCATCATCGTTCGGCAGTAATCCAGCGTCACCTGCCGGCTTTCCAGCTTGCTCCGCACCTGATTCACTTCATCAGAATAGCGGCGGAACAGCGGTAGAATCAGCGAAAGCAGCGTCGCGCTCTCCTCACCGATGCCGTCAATCAGCATCAGCTGCTCCGGCGACGCTTCCAACACCCGCGGAAGCGACCCGAACACATCCATCAGCGCGTGTGCCGTATCGTTCACGTTGCCGCGCGCGCGGCCATAGAAAAGAATCAGTTCCAGCACCTCATGCTCAGAAAAGCCCTCCAAGCCGCTGATTCTGAACCGCTCCCGCATCCGCTTTCGATGCCCGTCGTGCGTTGCTGCCATCATGTTTCCCTCTTTTTCGCAAAATCCACGTCTTATTGTAACGCATTTTTTCGTGATGTGCAAGCACTTCTTTTGTGCTTTCGTGCATTCACAAACGCATCAATCTATGATATAATGCGGGTAGCATTGGCGAATAAAGACGAAGGAATGGAAGCGCAATGTACTTATCCAACCCGATGGTATCCGTGATTGTTCCGGTGTATAACGCCGAAAGCACCCTGCGGCGCTGTGCCGACAGCATTTTGGAGCAGTCCTATCCTGATTTGGAGCTGATTTTGGTGGATGACGGCAGCAAGGATGCCTCGCCTCTGATTTGTGACAGCTACATGCAGAAAGATGCCCGCGTCCGCGTGATTCACAAGCCCAACTCCGGCGCATCCGCCACGCGCAACCTCGGTATTGCCGAAGCCCGCGGGCACTACCTGCAATTTGTGGACAGCGACGACTGGCTGACGCCCGATGCGACAGAAAAGCTCGTCGCCGCCGCCGAAGCGCATCAGGCGGATTTGGTGATTGCGGATTTCTACCGCGTATCCGGCAAACTCGTCGCCAGCAAGCACCGGGTGATGCCCGTCGGCGTGATGACGCGGCGGGAGTATGCCAGCAAGATGATGGAGAACCCTGCCAGCTTCTACTACGGTGTACTCTGGAACAAGCTGTACCGCCGGGATCTGGTTGTGCAGCATCACCTCGAAATGAACCCCGCGCTGCGCATCTGCGAGGATTTCATGTTCAATTTGGAGTACCTGCGTGTCGCCCGGTACATTGTCGCTGTGCCGTCGCCGGTATACTACTACGTCCGCACGAAGAACTCCATTGTTTCCCAGACGTACGGCATGACGACGCTGAAAATCCGCTTGGCGGCGTTTGATGAGTACAAGCAGTTCTACATGGATGTGCTGGACGAAAAGGCGTATCAGAAGGCACGCTTGAAAGTCTACCGTTTTCTGGTGGACGTGGCGATGGATGGCGTTGTGCTGCCCAAGCCCGCGCCCGGCACACGCAGCTTGAAGGCTGCCGATTCACCGGAAACGCTCGACGATGATTGGGATTTGTAAACGAAGCCCCTGCACCGCCCATTGGCAACGTGCAGGGGCATTATTCTTGGTTTTTCACGGAATCTTAGGGGAAGAGCAGCTTGGGGGCGCGTCTGCGGACGCGCAAAGTTAGGGGCAGGGACGCTTCGCTGCCTGCGCCTTTGTTGAGTGCGTTTGAGATGCTGGTCGCCCGCGGAACAGTTGGGGCGTTGCCCCAAACCCCACAAGGGACGCTGTCCCTTGACCCTGCAAGGGGCAATTGCCCCTTGACCCCTTTTCGCGATTGAGTTGGTCGCGCTTTCATGCTCCTTCCGCGTGCAGCTTTTTGGTGCTTCGCCTAAGCCCTTGTTTGCTTCCCCAATTTTCCGTGAAGAACCGCAAGAGACATTCGCCGATTCGGGGCTTTACCGCGCAAGAGAAAGGAGCCATTCGACCTGCTTCTGCAGCCCTGCGCGCAGGGGGGTGCCGGGCAAAGCAATCCCCGTGCGGCGCAGCTTTTCCAGCGAATACGCGCGATGGCACAAATGCCCGCTGAATTGGGGATGCGCTTCCAGATAGCCGGCTAACGGAATTTCTTCAATAGTCACGGGAACGTTCAAAATTTCTCCGAGCAAAAGGTAATAGGCAGCGTTGGAAACAATATCCGGTCCGCCGATGCAGAAAATCTCGTTGAAGGCTGTGGAGACGGGGATGCTTTCCAGCAGGACGCGGCACAGGTCATCCACATAGATGGGGTGAATCAGAAATTTGCCGCCGCCTACAAGCCGCAGCGGTTCGCCACGCTTCATACGGGCAATCAGATCCGGCTGCCGGGAATGCTCCGGGAAACAGCCGACCTGTGAGCCCGCGCCGAAAATATGCCCCGGACGGAAAATTGTCCACGCGAAAGGTGATTCCGAATGCGCCGCTGCGTCCAGAAAAACCTCCTCCATCTGCCGCTTGCTGCTCCCGTAGCCGCCGTCGTGCAGATAAACGCCGGTTTCGTCCTGCGGAACGCGCTTGTAGGCGGGGTGGTACACGGAATCGGTGGAAATCACCAGCAGGCGATTCGTGAAGGCGGGCAGTACCGACAAATCAATCGATGCGGAGGGCGCATTGCGGCAGATGCAGTCCAGCGCGGCGTCCCATTGCAGCTGCGCGCTGGCGAGCGCGGCGCGAAGGGCAAGCGGGTCGTGCGCGTCGCACGTCAGCGCGTGAACGCCTTCGGGAATTGGGCGATTGCCGCGTGTAACGCACCAGACCTCGTGCCCCTGCGCTGTCGCTATCTGCGCCAGACGTCCGCTGACAAACCCGCTGCCGCCTAAAATCAACAACTTCATGTTCCTTGCCTCCTGACGGGAAAAGCAGCGCGGCTTCTCCTGCGAATTTGTCTGTATCATATCAGAATCCGGCGGAAAAAGCAATCCGGAGCGTATGGAGAAGGAAACCTGCGCAGGGTGAACTGCTTTCATATAAATAGCTTGCAATAATGCGCTGTTCAAATACTGTTTCAACCTTTACAAGCGGCGTTTTTTTCGGTATAATGAGAGCATCCGCGCCAATGATGCCGCTGAGAGCGAAAGTATCAGACGAAAATGCAGCTGGTGCGGAAATAATTATCGTAGGGTACTCGAAAAGAGACTCGAACGGAGGAAAAAATGAATACTCGCAATGGCAATCTGGTCAATCTCGTGACGCTGGCGCTGCTGATGGCGCTGATTTTCCTGATGGGACAGACACCGCTGGGGCTGATTCCGCTGGGATTTTGCAACGTGACGCTGCTGGTGATTCCGGTTGCGGTCGGGACGCTGTTCATGGGGCTGAAATACGGCGTGCTGCTGGGCTTGACCTTCGGTGCAACAAGCTTTGTGTCGGCGCTGCTTCGTCCATCTACGCTGGTCGGCACGCTGATGGGGGCGTCGCTGCCGATGGTGATTGTGATGACCTTCCTGCCGCGTTTGATGGTGCCGGTGGTGATTCACTTCGTCCACAAGGCAATGGCGCATAAGCTGGAAAAGACGGGGCTGGCGGTTGCGGCGGCCTGCGGCAGCCTGACGAACACGATTTTGTATCTCGGCTTGATGTTGATTTTCTACATGATCTGCGGCATTGACAATACGGCGGTGCTGACGGCGATTGGCGCAACCGCTGGCGGCGCTGGCCCGCTGGAAGCCGTTGCTGCGGCGCTGATTACACCCCCGATCGTACTGGCGCTGCGCAAGGCAATGCACAAGAAGACGGCGTAACAAGGGGAGTTTTGCCCCCGCGCGCGATTGAGCTGGTCTGTACGGCAAGTGAACGATTCCCGCTGATGGCTGAAACGTCGGTCATCAGCGATTCTATAAGGAGGTATGGAGGATGATCCTCACCCTCGACATTGGCAATACCAACATCAAAACTGCCCTCTTTGACGGCAAGGAAATGCGCTATTACTGGCGGATGTCCACGAACATCCAGAAGTCGTCCGACGAATACGGCATCGTGCTGGTGAACCTCTTTCAGCATGTCGGCGTTCGCCCGGAAGAAGTCGAGGGTATCATGATTTCCTCCGTCGTGCCGACCATCAATTTTACCATTGAGCACATGTGCCAGAACTACTTCGGGCAGACGCCGCTGTTCGTGGTGCCGGGCATCAAAACGGGCATCAACATCCGCTACGAGAACCCGCGCGAACTGGGCAGCGACCGAATCGCGAACGCAGTGGCGGCGTTTGAGGAGTACGGCGCGCCGACGATTTTCATCGATTTCGGTACGGCAACGACGTTCGGCGTGGTCGGAGAAGGCGGCGTGTTCCTTGGCGGGTGTATCTGCCCCGGCGTGAAGCTCGCCAGCGAAGCCCTTGTCACCGGGACGGCAAAACTGCCGCGCTTTGAACTGACGAAGCCAGAGCACGTCATCGGGCGGACGACGCTGACGAACCTGCAATCCGGCATGTATTACGGGTATGTCGGCTTGGTGAAGAACATCGTCCGCAAAATTAAGCAGGAATTGGGGCAGGAAGCCACCGTCGTCGCGACGGGCGGCATGGCGGTGATGATTGCCGAGGAAAGCAAGGTCATTGACAAGCTGGATGGGCTGCTGACGCTGAAAGGACTGCGGCTTATCTACGAGCGGAACAAGGGCTGATTAAGCGAGAAAAGAAGGCATTTGAAAGCAGGAGGAAGCAGACAAAATGAAGGAAGTTGTAATCGGATTTCTGGGCTGCGGCAATGTTGGCGGGGGCGTGTGGTCGCTGCTGACAGGCTTTTCCCGCGAGATTGCTCACCGCGACAGTCTCTCCATCCGCATCAAGCGGGTGCTGGTGCGCGATGTGAACAAAACCCGCGCCTGCGGTGTGCCACATGAACTGCTGACAACGAACGCCGACGACGTGGTGAGCGACCCGGAAATCAGCATCGTTGTCGAATTCATGGGCGGCGAACAGCCTGCGACGGACTACATGCTCCGCGCGCTGGAAAACGGCAAGACCGTTGTCACGGCGAACAAAGTCGCCATTGCCCTGAACTGGCACCGCCTGCAAGCCGCTGCACAGCGCAACCATGTCGGCCTGTACTACGAAGCGAGCGTCTGCGGCGCGATTCCGATTATCAACACCCTCATGCAGCCCCTGCAAGCGAACCGCATTGATTCTCTGATGGGCATCATCAACGGCACGACGAACTACATCCTTTCCCGTATGTACGAAAACGGCGAGGACTACGAAGCCGTGCTGCACGACGCACAGCAGCTTGGGCTGGCCGAACCGAACCCATCCGCTGATGTCGAGGGACTGGACGCGGCCTATAAGCTTTCTATTATGGCGAGCCTTGCCTTCCACGCGCGCGTACCGTTCAGCAAGGTCTATCGTGAAGGCATCACGAAAATTACGGCGGTGGATATTGCCTATGCGCGCGAGATGGGCTATGTGCTGAAACTGCTGGCGATTGCCAAGCGCAGCGGGAACACCATCGAGGTTCGCGTGCATCCGACGCTGATTGCGAACGACCATCCGCTATCGCAGGTCAACGGCAGCTTCAATGCCGTCTATCTGCACGGCCACGCTTGCAAGGAAATGATGCTGCAGGGTCGCGGCGCGGGCGATTTGCCGACGGCGAGCGCGGTGGTGGGCGACATTCTCCATGCCGCAACGGTGGATGTGCATGTGCATCCGACGTTTGTGAACAGCGCAAATGCGGATGCGTCGCTGGTGTTCACGAACGACTGGAAAACGCGGTATTTCCTGCGTTTGTCGATTCAGGACGAGCCGGGTTCACTGGCGAAGATTGCGACGTGGCTGTCGAGCGAGCAGGTGTCGATTGCAACGATGATGCAGAAGGCGGAGCTGGCGGGAAGCCGCGTGCCGCTGATTATCATTACGCACGAGGCGAATGAACAGGCGATTCGGGCGGCATTGGCGAAGTTTGACCCGGAGGTCTGCACGGTGGAAAATATGATTCGGGTGGAATAATCAGGGAATCATATTTGGTGACATGATGGATGCTTTAAGACAAGGAAGGCGATTTTCATGCAGACCATTACCGTACCACTGGGCGAAAGAAGCTATCCGATTCATATCGAACGCGGCCTGCTGGCGAAAACGGGCGAAATGATTCGTGAGAAGCTCGGCGACATTGCGGTCGCGGTTGTCAGCGATGACCATGTCGCGCCGCTGTATATGGAAGAAGTCGTGTCGTCGATGGAAAAGGTCGGTCTGCGCGTGTGCAGCATTGTTCTGCCGCACGGCGAGCAGACGAAGTGCCTGAAATCGCTGGAAACGCTGTATGCCTTCCTCTGCGAACATCATCTGACGCGCAAGGATGCCATCGTCGCGCTGGGCGGCGGTGTGATTGGCGATTTGGCGGGGCTGGCGGCGGCGACGTATCTGCGCGGCGTGCATTTTGTGCAGCTGCCGACGACGCTGCTGGCGCAGGTTGATTCCTCTGTCGGCGGGAAGGTCGCGGTCGATCTGCCGCAGGGGAAGAACCTCGTTGGCGCATTCTATCAGCCGGAACTGGTGCTGGTAGACCCGGATTCGCTGCGGACGCTGACGGATGATTTCTGGCGCGACGGGCTGGGCGAAGTCGTTAAGTACGGGTGCATCGGGGACGAGGCGCTGTTCCGGCTGCTGGAAGAGAACGCGGGCGGTGGGCGGATTGCGCTCATGGGCGTTATCGGTGAAATCCTGACGCACTGTATCCAGTATAAGGCGAACATTGTGGCGCAGGACGAGCGCGATACCGGGCTGCGCATGACGCTCAACTTTGGGCATACCATCGCCCACGCGGTTGAAACCTGCCAGCACTACACCGGGATGCGCCACGGCGAGGCGGTCGCGCTGGGGATGCGCGTCATTACCGCGATGACGGAAGAGAAGGGCATGACGGAGCAGGGGACGAGCGCGCGGCTGAATCGCCTGCTGGATGCGCTGGGAATGCCCCGTCGGCTTCCGGCGATTCCCGAAAAGGACTTGCTGAACGCCATGACGCTGGACAAGAAGTCCGCCGGAAAACAGCTGCGCGTGATTACGCTGGACAAAATCGGCGTGTGCCGCATTGTACCGACGGATGTTGATTTCTTTCAGGGCATGACGGCACAGAAATTCGTACAAAACTGACAAGGGACAACAATTTTTTTGCTGACCCCTTCCCAAATCACGAAAAATGGCGTACAATAGAGAATGCGGAAATAGGAGCGTTCCGTGCGGGCTGAAGGATTCACCCGCGGGGACGCTTTTTTGCAATTAAATTTCCACCCAAGAAAGCAGGTGAACCCTCTCATGACGCAGGAACAGGAGCAGCAGCTGTCGCAGACGATGCTCGCGATGATGCAGAGCGGCGGCGACGCACCGAAAAGCACGGTGGAGGTTCCGGTGTACGCGTGGCGGCTGATTCGCTGGGAAGCGGATGTCCCGCTGACAGAAGAGCAGCGGCAGGAGGCGCTGGCGATTGTACCGGAGGCGATGGCGCTGTGCGGCGTGAGCGCGGCTTGCTTCGCGGCGGATGGCGACGTGATGACGGTGCTGCTGGCGATGACGCGATTCCCCGCGCGGGCGCATCGCGACCCGGTGCTGTGGCTGTGCGCCCATGCGCTGATGGAACAGGCGTCCGTCGCGCTGGAACAGGACGGCACAATGTTCATCGGGGAGGAATTTGACCTCGCGGCGACGTGGGCGGAACACTTGAAGCCCATGCGGGAAATCAGCGACTGGTGGACGCGTATCTCGCCGCTGGACGGCGCGGCGGCGCATCGGCATCGGAAGGAATTGCAGACATGCATCAAGCGGCGGCAGTACGCGGTGTTGGGCGGGTATGTATCGCGCGCGCTGCGGGAGGATCAGAACCTGTCGGTGACGTGCTTTGCGTTCGTGCCGCTGGTGATTGAGGCGATTTGGAGCCAGCACGCGGAATTGTCCCTGCGGACGCTGACGGAGGGGCTGAATCTCAACGAGATGACGCGCCGCCCGCGTCAGGCGCTATTGGCGTGGCTGAATGCATTGCAGCCGTCTCTGCGCGCGTGTCCGCAGCCGGGGAACGCCAAGCCGATTGAGAAGGTGATTGACTCGATTCGGGCGGACTGCTCGCTGCCGTATTCACAGGCGAATTTGAGCCGTTCGCTGGGGCTGACGCCGGCGTACTTCTGCCGGCTGTTCCACGAAAAAACGGGGCAGCACTTTTCGACCTTCCTGACCCGGACGCGGATGGAGAAGGCGCAGATGATGCTCTCCAGCAAAGAACCGCAGACGCTGGGCGAAATCAGCGCGGCGTGCGGGTATCCGAACAAAAGCTATTTCTGTCAAGTATTCAAGAAGTACACCGGGATGACGCCGGGGGAATATCAGGCGATGGCGAAGGAAAAGTAATTCCTGCGCGAAAGGAGGGGCAAAGCTCATGAATCAGGCGGATGCGATTCGCCAAAAGCTGCGCGAAATCGAAGCGGCGAATCAAGTGAAAATTCTGTATGCGGTGGAATCGGGAAGCCGAGCATGGGGTTTTGCCTCGCCGGACAGCGACTATGACGTGCGATATGTGTTTATTCGCCCAATAAAGGATTATCTGCGCATTGACCCGCTGCCTGACCATATCGACGGTCCGCTGGACGAAGTGCAGGACTATTCCGGGTGGGACATCAAGAAGGCGCTGGGGCTGCTGGGCAAGTCGAATCCGTCGCTGATAGAATGGCTGTATTCCCCGGTTGTGTATGCGCAGACGGCGGCATGGCGGCACTTCGCGGACTGTGCCGATGCGTATTTTTCGGTGGAGCAGAATCTGCATCATCAGTATGCGTCGGCGCATAGCACATGGCGAAATTTCTTGCAGGGCGAACAGGTGCGGTTGAAAAAGTACCTGTATGCGCTGCGCCCGTTGCTGTGCTTCCGCTATGTGGAGCAGTACGGGAAGGCAGCGCCTGTGCCGTTTGACAAACTGTGCGCGGCGGTGCTGCCGGATTCGATGCGCGGCGCGGTGGACGACCTGCTGGCGCAGAAGAAACAGGCGCGAGAAAAGGAAACAGCGCCGCGGATTCCGGAACTGGATGCGTATCTGCTGGCGGAATTTGCCCATGCGGAGCAGGTGCTGGAAGCGCTGCCGAATCCCGCTGCACCGGATGTGGCGCGGCTGAACGCGGTTTTCCGGACGATGCTGGCGGAAACTTCGGGCGACTTCCAAAACTTTCCCAATTCCGACGAATAAATATTTTCCAAGCGGATGAACATATGCGTGTCATCCGTTTTTTAATAAGGCAAGGTCTGAAAAAACTCGGATTCTGCCGCAAACAGGAGGTATGTGCATGAAACGACTGCTTCGGGCGGTGTGTATGGTGCTGTGCTGGACGCTGCTGATGGCGGGGATGCCGGGGAAGGCGTCGGCGGAAGAGGTCGCCCCTATGGTGCGCGTCCTGCTGCGCCGTTTGCAGCTGACTGACCGCGCGGATTTGACCCTCGCGGGAGCGTACACGGTGCGCGTGGGCGGCGAGGACTTGATGGCGCTGCCGGAAAACGCGCAGGTGACGGTGCAGATTCGCTCCGGTGCGCTGTATCTGTTCTATGATGGCATGAGTATGCGGCTGGGCAAGAGTGCGGAATTCCGGCGGAATCAGTCCGGCAGCGCAATGCCGGGGCTTCGCTTCGAGAAAAACGGCAATCTCTATCCCGGTTCGCTGATGCTGACGGTGGAGAACGGGACGCTTGTGCCGATTCTGTCGCTGTCGGTGGAGGATTACCTGCTGGGTGTCGTGCCGTATGAGATGAGCGACTCATTCCCGCTCGAAGCGCTCAAGGCGCAGGCTGTCTGTGCGCGCACTTATGCGCTGTCCCACCTGAACGCCTCCCGCGCCTATGACGTGGTGGACACGACGAACGACCAAGTGTTCAAGGGCGTTGATTCATCCACCAAAAACGCCGCCCGTGCCGTGCAGGAGACGGCGGGGATTGTCGGCATGTACAACGGCAAGCTGGCGGAATGCTTTTACAGCGCCAGCAACGGCGGACAGACGGAGCTGGTTGAAAATGTGTGGTCGGGCAGCGGCGACTACGGCTACTACGCAATGGTTGATGACCCGTATGATTTGGAGAACCCGCAGAGCATCGTCCGCACGATGAAAATCAGCAAAAACGGCGCGGTGAAGGAAACGCTTCGGACGCTGATTTATGAGCAGATGCTGCCGGTGCTGACGCGGGAGGAGTACTCCACGGACGAGGAGAATTTCCGCATTGACGAAATCACCGCCGTCACGCTGGCATCTCCCGCATTCGCCGCGCCGAGCCGCCGGATGACGGAGCTTGTGGTGGCGCTGAAATGGTCGGGCAAGAAGCCGTTCGCGTCCATCCTGCCGGAGGAAACGGCGATTCCGCTGCCCGCGGGGGATGCGACCTACGACGTTGCGCCCGCGGAAGGCGACGAATGGGAATTAGGTGAAGCCACGGCAACGCCCAGCCCCGTGCCGACCGCGACGGCGACGTCCGTGCCGACACCCTCCCCGACGCCGGACAATCGGCTGACGGACTTTCTGTCGGCGGGGGAAGCGACGGTGACGATTTCGCTGAATCGGCAGAACACCGCCGCGCTGTCGCTGGACATTTCCGGCAGCGAGATTTTTTCGGTGACGGAGGAGAATGGGCAGTTCCTGCTGCAATCACGGCGTTACGGGCACGGCGTGGGCATGAGCCAGCGCGGGGCGCAGTGGATGGCGGGGCAGTACAGCAAGAAATTCGATGAAATCCTTGCGTTCTACTATCCCGGCATGGTGCTGATGCAGGGCGGCACGGGTGCGCCGGTGCTGCCGACCGTTCCGCCGGAGCTTGCCGCAACGCCTGCCCCGCCCGCGACACCGACCCCGAAGCCGACATTGATGCCCGTGCCGACGAACAGCTTGCCGGAGGGCGCAAAGGTGATGTACGTCAACGCATCGAGCCTGAATCTGCGCGCCGAGCCGAGCATGGTGGGCGAACTGCTGATGCGCTTGCAGGCAAATCAGCGGGTGATTGTGCTGGAGGTGTGCGACGACCCAGAGTGGGTGCATGTGAAAACGGACGTGGTGGAGGGCTACTGCATGGTCAGCTACCTCGCCGAGGAAGGAGTGAAGCCGACACCGACGGCGCAATAACCGAATAAACAATGCCGGTCAACCATCAAGCCGACTTTTAGGTTGACCGACTTTCCTGCTCGTTGATTTTCGCCTGCCGCAATCGGAAAAAGGAAAAAGCAGTTTTCGCCAATCGTTTCATTTCCGCCATCAGCATGGTAGGATAAACCTACGGATACTGTCTGATTTGGACAGCGCCGTCATTTTTGCGCGAGAAAGCGGCTTTGCCGCTGCCTACGGTTGGGTATGGAAGGAACTTTAAGCAAACCATGAGTGAACGCATTGTCAAACTGCTGATAGAATCTTTCCCGAAGATTCTGCTGCCCGGTCTGAAAATGACCATTCCGCTGACGGTTATCGCCTTTTCCATTGCGATGGTGATTGCCGTCATTGCCGCCATGATTCAATATGCCCGCGTGCCGGTTCTGCGGCAGATTATGCGGTTTTATGTGTGGGTCGTGCGCGGTACGCCGCTGCTGGTGCAGCTGTTCGTGGTGTTTTACGGCCTGCCGTCGCTGGGCATCATCCTCGACCCGTTTCCGGCGGCAGTGATTGTCTTCTCCATCAACGAGGGCGCGTACTGCGCGGAGACGATGCGCGCGGCGCTGGAATCCGTACCGGTGGGGCAGATGGAAGCGGGCTACTGCGTGGGGATGAGCTACTTGCAGGTGATGCGCCGCATTGTGCTGCCGCAGGCGCTGCGCACGGCGTTCCCGCCGCTGTCGAACAGCCTGATTGCTATGGTGAAGGACACGTCGCTGGCGGCGAACATCACCGTGACGGAAATGTTCATGGCGACGCAGAAGCTCGTGGCGTACTACTACGAGCCGATGGCGCTCTATATCGAAGTCGGCGTGATTTACCTGATTTTCTCCACGGTGCTGACGTGGGTGCAGCGCTGGGGCGAGAAGAAGCTCAGCGCGTATGGCGCACAGAAGGAGTGATGCGCGATGGCGATGCTGGAAATCAATCACCTGCAAAAGAAATTCGGGACGACCGAGGTGCTGCGGGACGTCAGCCTGTCCGTCAGCAAAGGCGACGTCGTGGCGATTCTGGGGCCGAGCGGGTCAGGCAAGACGACGCTGCTGCGCTGCGTGAACTTTCTGGAACGCGCGGACGCGGGCGAATTGCTCTTTGATGACGAGAAATTCGACCTGAACCGCGCATCGCACCGGGATATTGCGCGTATCCGCCAAAAGACGGCGTTCGTGTTCCAGAACTACAACCTGTTTCGCAACAAAACGGCGCTGCAAAACGTGACCGAAGGACTGATTGTGGCGCGGAAGATGAAGAAAGCGGAAGCAGAGGCGATTGGGCGGAAGCTGCTGGACAAAGTGGGCTTGTCTGACCGCTGCGACCACTACCCGGCGCAATTGTCCGGCGGACAGCAGCAGCGCGTCGCGATTGCCCGCGCGCTGGCGACGAATCCGGAAATCATTTACTTCGATGAGCCGACATCCGCGCTGGACCCGGAGTTAATCGGGGAAGTGCTGAACGTGATGCGCCAGTTAGCCGAAGAGGGCATGACGATGCTGGTCGTGACGCACGAGATGAACTTCGCGCGGCATGTGTCGAACCGCGTTGTGTTCATGGAGGGCGGCAGAATCATCGAGCAGAACAGCGCACAGGAATTTTTCGCGCACCCGAAAGAAGCGCGGACGCAGGAGTTCCTCGCGAAAATCAACCAACGCTGAAAATCCGGCATTGCTGGTTTTCATAAATGCAATTGGAAGGAGCATTCAAAATGAAGAAGTTTGTCAGTCTCTTGCTGGCGCTGATGATGGCGCTGGGCATGACCGCTCTGGCGGAGGAAAGCAAGGATCAGCTGGCGCGCATTCAGGAAAAGGGCGAAATCGTCATAGCGACGGAGGGCACTTGGGCGCCTTGGACGTACACGGATGAAAACGGCAATTTGGTCGGCTTTGATGTGGAAATTGCGACGGCGATTGCGGAGAAGCTGGGCGTGAAGGCGACGTTCGTGACCGTGGAGTGGGACGGCATCCTCGCCGGCATTGACTCCGGCCGCTACGACATTGCCGCCAACGGCATTGATGTGACCGAACAGCGCTCGGAAAAGTACAACTTCAGCACCCCCTACGCCTTCAACCGCACGGCACTGGTCGTCCGGGGCGACAACGAGGACATCAAGTCCTTTGAAGACCTGAAGGGCAAGAAGACCACGAACTCCATCGCCAGCACCTACATGATTCTGGCGGAAGAGTTCGGCGCAGAGGTGGTTGGCGTGGATACGCTTGACCAGACGATTATGCAGGTGCTGACGGGCCGCGCGGACGCGACGCTGAACAGCGAAGTGTCCATTGCGGACTATATGCAGAAGCGCCCGGACGCGAACATCAAGATTGTCGCCCTGACGGAGGAAGCAAACCTTGTGGCGATTCCGACTCGCAAGACGGACGACAGCGCGAGCCTGCTGGAAGCCATCAATCAGGCGATTGCTGAGCTGCGTGAAGAGGGCAAGCTGAGCGAGATTTCCATGAAGTACTTCGGGCGCGACATCACGGCGGAAACCGTGGGAGAAGCGGCGGAGTAATACGATTTCCAGATTCACCTGCGCCATCTGCTTGCGCCTTTTCCCTTCTGGCGTCCGCTCATTCCACTTAGCGTAGCGCTGCTACGCTGCGTTTCATTCACGTTAGCCAGAATGAAAAATTCGCGTTGCATCTTAGCGCATTCTTATCTGGGAATAGTATAAGCGAAAAAATCCCATATAAACGGAGGCCGTCCCGGTGCGGGGCGACCTCCTTGCATTTTCAGGGGATGATTCTTTTTCAATTAGGGCAATCCCGCACAAAGAAAGAATAGCCAAAAGGACGAAAAAGAGGTATAATAAAGAGGTGAAGAAGCAATTGACGATGAGCCTGATTAACGACGAGCTGGGGGCAGGCATCAACGAAGAAAAGCAGCGTGATCCGGAAGCTCATTCCGTCAAAAAGGGCAAAGGTGATTTCAATGAATAAAAATGATTTTCTCTTAGCTGTGCACGAGTATCTCAAGGCATTGGGGTATAGAAAAAATAAGAGTTATTGGTTTCTTTCTAATGGCGAGCTCGTCTATTGTGTCTATGTTCAAAGTTCTCAATGGGATGCTAATGATTACTATGTTGAGGTTGGTATCGCAATAGAGGAAATTGTTGGGCCCAAACCTTCAGTAACAAGGTGGTATGTACGAAAGCGGTGTGAGGATGAATCGCAAAATGACAGGAACATATCTCTTTCGGTTCTAAAACAGGCGATTGATTTCTTTTCTGACATACTTACAGTTAATGACTTAACATTGTATCTTGAACGTACTCCCCATACCCTTGTAGGTCTCCAATACGAGTTGTTCTCCAATACTTAAGGCAATCCCGCACAAAGAAAGAACAGCCAAAATGTCGGGAAAGAGGTATAATAAAGAGGTGAAGAAGCAATTGACGATGAGCCTGATTAGCGACGAGCTGGGGGCAGGCATCAACGAAGAAAAAGCAGCGTGATCCGGAAGCTCATTCCGTCAAAAAGGGCAACCAGTGGTACTTCGGCTACAAGGAGCACATCGGCGTGGATGCGGACAGCGGACTGGTTCACACGGTGGAAACGACAGCCGCCAATGTGCACGACAGCAACAAAGTCGTCGATCTTCTTCAAGGAACGGAGGAGGAAGTTTATGGAGACAGCGGGTATCTGGGCGCAGAGAAAAAGGAGGATGCCATCCTTGTTAACGACAAAAGGATCATTTGTGGCAACACTTTGGAAACTGGAAAACAGTAACTCATGAACTTCGAGTGCATTAAGGAGTGATATCATGCAGCGCATTGCAGAGTTGGTCCAGCAGGTAGTGAATATGCCTGGTACAAGCATCGAAAACAATGGCCAGGTGATTCTAGCAGGAACTATACCTGGAACCAAGCCAGTTCAATATCGCTATGAATTCTTTAAGCCATTGACGGATGAAGAAATCAAAAGTGTAAGTGACAGTTCGCGCAGACCTTTTCCCAAACAGCTTGCGCAACTTTACAAGATCACAAATGGTGCAAATCTCTTTGGTCGTTTTATTCGTATTAACGGTATACCAGCATGGGGAGCGGACTACAAGCAACCTTGTTCTCTTATCTTTGAAGATGGTCATCGGACAGTGCTTTGTCCAAAATCCAGGCTTTTCTTTGCCTCCTACTATACTCAGCCACAGATTCAGGTTTTTTTTGATACAAAAGAACCTGAAGATGCAATGCGTGTGTATGCAGCAAGATATGGCAGCAACAAAATCATTGCAGAGTGGCCATCTCTCGAAGAGTGGCTGTACAGCGAACATCAAAAATACTTGGACAAACTTCAAAATGGAGACTATCAATTAGTCGATGTAGTAGAGGGGGTCCTCACAGACATTACGTTCAATGTCGATTGAGTAACCGCTCAATTGATTGGAGGTTATTTCATGAGTGCCATTTTTCTTTCAACAGAGTCGCAGTCTCCTGCGGCTCAAATGATAATTGATTGCTTTATAGAAATCCAGCAGAACATGGATATAGTATCGTTGGATAAATATACCGATGCCATATCGACAATCAGTATTAGGTAGATTGTCAAGCAAGTGCAACACCGAAAAAGACCTCAAAAGGGGTGCGCCAG
>OIXV01000166.1_pt1 | contig 64194 bp, 54 predicted proteins | sample 1587771 | NCBI WGS metagenome assembly OIXV01 (sample SAMEA3888893, study PRJEB22519) | human gut metagenome | biome: human gut; feature: human-associated habitat; material: faeces | place: Denmark | collected 2010
AAATATTTGCGCCGCGCACGGCGCAAATGATCTTGATCCGTTTTTTGACGCGACATGCGCGTGGCAAAAAACACTTCTCACGCAGCGCGCGTCGAGCCAAAGGCGAGGCGCGAAGCGGAGTGCAGCCTCTTAATATCAAATGACGGGCGAAGCACGTTATTTGATATTATTGCCCGTTAACTCCTGACGGAAGCTCGTGGCGGAGCCATCCTTGTTCTCGGGCTTGTAGAGGCCGGGAACGGCGGCGTACAGCGCCGCGCAGGTGACAAGATCCTGCTTCCATGTGATCTCGTTGGGCGCGTGAGCCTGAGATTCCGCGCCCGGACCGAAGCCGACACAGGGGATGCCGTAGCGGCCCTGAATGGATACGCCGTTGGTCGAGAACGTCCACTTGTCCGTCAGCGGGCGGCCCGTGCGCGTGGACATGGCCTTTTCATCCGCACCGATGCGCTCGGCGCCCCAGAGGGCATGGTGCGCGTCGACGAGCGCCTGCACGTGGGGCGCGGTCTCCTTGTTGATCCAGGTGGGGAAGAAAGCCTCGGTTTCGTAAACATGGCCGGTCCAGGACGGACGGTCGTACATATACATGCTGACCTTGACGTCCTTTGCGTACTTCCTGCACGCGGGAAGATCTTCGATCTCCTTGAGGCAGGACTGATACGTTTCGCCCGCGGTCATGCGGCGGTCGATGGAGATCGAACAGCTATCCGCAACGGCGCAGCGGGAGGGGGAGGTGTAGAAGATCTGGCTCGTGGTGCAGGTGCCGCGCCCAAGGAAGCGCGCATCCTCCCAATGCTCAGGATTATACTTCGAATCGAGCATTTTGACAAGACCTTTAATTTCTTTATCATCGGCTGCGTCATTTTCGTTCAAATCGCGCACATTCAGGAGGACCTCGGCCATCTTGTGAATGGCGTTGTCGCCGCGCTCGGGCGCGGAGCCGTGGCAGGAAACGCCGTGCATATCGACGCGGATCTCCATGCGGCCGCGGTGACCGCGGTAGATGCCGCCGTCGGTCGGCTCGGTGGAGATGACGAACTCGATCTTGCTTCTCGCATCCTCGGGGCCCTTGAAGTATTCGTTGACGATGGACTGCCAGCACATACCGTCGCAGTCCTCCTCCTGCACGGAGCCGACGACCATGACCTTGTAGCCCGCGGGGATGAGGTCAAGGTCCTTCATGATCTTCGTACCGTAAGCGGCGGCTGCCATGCCGCCCTCCTGATCGCTGCCGCCGCGGCCGTAGATGATCTTATCATCCTCGTAGCCCTCATATGGGTCGTGCGTCCAGTTCTCGCGGTTGCCGATGCCGACGGTGTCGATGTGGGAGTCGATGGCGATGATCTTGTCGCCCGAGCCCATCCAGCCGATGACGTTGCCGAGCGCGTCGAACTCGACCTTATCGTAACCGAGCTTCTTCATCTCCTCGGCGATGCGGTGGGCGACGCCCTTTTCCTCGCAGCTCTCGCTGGGGATGGCGATCATATCACGCAGGAAGCGGGTCATATCGGGGCCGTAGGCTGCGGCTGCTTTCTTGATAGCTTCAAAATCCATGGTAGACCTCCGTTAAAAGTAATAAGAAATCAGACGATACCGTGCGAAATTTCTGTTAGACTGTCTTTATCATAGCATAAGAATGGCAGTTGTCAAACAAAAAATTTGAAAAGCAAAAATATTTTCAGAAAATGATTGCAATTCAGCCGATTTATGGTATCATAGGGATGAAAGAATGAGCCTTCATAAATGGAAAGCTGTGCAAATTGCACAGCAAAACGGAGGTACGGCAGAGGAGGGATAGACCATAGAAGCCGCAACGCTGAAGACCCTAGAGCAGGTCGCAAAGGGCATTGCAGCGACCTTCGGCAGTAGCTGTGAGGTCGTGATACACGATGTGGGCGCCAAGCACCCCGAGCATTCCATCGTCGCGATCGAAAACGGCCACGTCACGGGCCGCAAGGTCGGCGATGGCGCGTCGCACGTCGTGCTCGAACAGGTGCGTCAGGCCGACGCGCAGCCAAGCGACCATCTGAGCTACCTGACCAGGACCCCGGACGGCAAGATACTCAAGTCCTCCACTATGTACATTCGCGGCAGGAACGGCAAGGTCGCGGCCATCCTCGGCATCAACTACGATATCTCGTCGCTGCTGATGGTCGAGGGCGCGGTGCACGAGCTCATCGACACGCGGGATCAGACACAGGGCGAGCCGGAAAAAATCGTCAATGTCAACGAGCTGCTCGACGAGCTCATCGCGCAGTCGGTCGCGCTGGTCGGAAAGCCTGTCGCACTGATGAACAAGGACGACAAGATGCGTGCCATCGGCTTTTTGAGCCAGAACGGGGCATTCCTTATCACCAAGTCCGGCGACAAGGTCGCCAAATACTTCGGCATATCCAAATACACACTTTATTCTTATATTGATAAACAACAGGAGGAGAAGTAACCATGGGCAAGATCGATCTGAGCATCAACAAGGTCGGACTGGAGCATAACATCCAGAAGGCCAAGGAAAACAACGTCATCATCCCGACCATCGCGCAGATGCAGCACCCTGAGACCATTCCGGAAAAGATCCAGGAAAAGCTCAAGGGCGTGGGTCTGTGGGATGTGAACCCGCTGAACCTCTTCCGCATCACGTGGAAGAACGAAGCCAAGGAGACCGGCGGTCTCTATCAGGCCGTGCCGAACTACGTCGAAATTCCGCCCGAGCTCTCCGGCGTTCCCTGCCGCATCCTTGCCATGGCGGGCAAGTGGTTCCCCACGGGCTGCCACAAGGTCGGCGCTTCCTTTGGCTGCCTCGCCCCGCGTCTCGTTACCGGCCAGTTCGACGCGACGTATCATCACGCCGTGTGGCCCTCCACTGGTAACTACTGCCGCGGCGGCGCGTTCAACAGTAAGCTGCTCGCCGTCGACTCCGTCGCCATTCTCCCCGCCGAGATGAGCAAGGAGCGCTTCGACTGGCTCTCCAAGATCGCCGGTCAGGTCATCGCGACGCCGGGCTGCGAGTCCAACGTCAAGGAGATATTCGACAAGACCTGGGAGCTCAAGCAGGACCCCAGCATGATGATTTTCAACCAGTTTGAAGAGATGGGCAACCCGCTGTGGCACTACAATGTTACGGGCAATGCTCTTGCCGACCTCTTCGAGGCTGTGAAGAAGCCCGGCCAGCGTCTCGCGGGCGCGTGCTTCACCTCCGGCTCCGCCGGTACGATGAGCGCGGGCGATCTTCTCAAGGAGCGTTATCCCGGCATGAAGCTTGGCGTGGGCGAAGCTCTCCAGTGCCCGACCATCCTGAACAACGGCTTTGGCGGCCACCGCATCGAGGGCATCGGCGACAAGCACATCCCCTGGATCCACAACGTGAAGAACACCGACATGGCCATCGCCATCGATGACGAGGACAGCCAGCGTCTGCTGCGCCTGTTCAACACGGCAGAGGGCAAGAAGTACCTCAAAGAAGAGCTCAAGCTCTCCGACGAGCTCATCGAAAAGCTCACCTGGCTCGGCATCTCCGGCATTGCAAATGTCCTCTGCTGCATCAAGATGGCCAAGTACTATGAGCTGACCGAGGACGACGTCGTCTGCACTGTCCTGACCGACTCCGCTGTGATGTATGGCAGCCGCATCGAGGAGCTCAACGAGAAGCACGGTGCCTACAACGAAGAAGAGGCCCGCCTCGACCACAACCTGCACATGCTTGGCCTGAAGACCGACAGCATGATGGAGCTGACGTACAACGACCGCAAGCGCATCCACAACCTCAAGTACTACACTTGGGTCGAGCAGCAGGCGCGCGACGTCAAGGACCTCAACGCGCTCTGGTACGACACCAAGGGCACGTGGGACGCCGTCCACGCGCAGGCGGCCGAGCTCGACGAGCTCATCAACGAGTTCAACGAAGAGACCGGCCTTCTCAAGGCGCTCTAAGGATAATAAGTCTAATAGTGCCGAAGGGCGGGCGATACGCCCGCCCTTTGATTTTCTCGAAGGAGGAGCATTATGCTCAAAAACGTCAAATGCGCCCGCTGCGTCAAGTGCGGGAAAGAATACGAGGCAGTGCCGAACCTCACGAACTGCGCGTGCGGCGGCATTCTCGACATCATCTATGATTATGACTACATCAAAAAGAACCTGACGAAGGAAAAGCTCAAGGCCCGCCCGCATACCATGTGGCGCTATCGCGAGCTGCTGCCCGTCGAGGAGACGACGCCGGATACGCCGCTGCGCGTAGGCTGGAGCCCGCTCTATGAAGAGCCGCGCCTTGCCAAGCAGCTCGGCCTGAAAAAGCTCTGGGTCAAGGATGACGGCCAGAACCCGACGGCGTCGTTAAAGGACCGCGCGTCTGCTATGGCGGTCGCCAAGGCGGGGGAGGCGGGCGCGAAGATCATCGCCTGCTCGTCTACGGGCAACGCCGCGAGCTCCCTCGCGGGCAACGCCGCGGCCGCGGGCCTCAAGACCTTCATCTTCGTTCCCGAGCGCGCGCCCAAGGGCAAGGTCGCACAGTTGATGACCTTCGGCGCGAACGTCATCTCCGTCAAGGGCAACTATGAAGAGACGTTCGAGCTCTCGAAAAAGGCCATCGACAAGTGGAGCTGGTACAACCGCAACGCGGCCATTAACCCATACCTGTCTGAGGGCAAGAAGACGGTCTCGCTCGAGATCGCCGAGCAGCTCGACTGGAAAATGCCGGACTATCTTGCTATCTCCGTCGGCGACGGCTGCACCATCGCAGGCGTGTGGAAGGGCCTCAAAGACCTGTACGCTATCGGCTTTATCGACAAGCTCCCGCGCCTCATTTCCGCGCAGGCCGAGGGCTGCCATCCCATCAACCGCGCCATCGCGGAGAACAAGCCCTGGGAGCCGATGGAGGAGAACACGCTGGCCGACTCCATCGCCGTCGGCGTGCCGCGCAACGCGGACAAGGCGCTCATGGCGATCCGCGAGTCGAACGGCATCGTCGTGAACGTGACGGACGAGGAGATCATGGCGGCGCAGAAGCTGCTCGGCACGACCTGCGGTGTGTTCGGCGAGCCTGCGGGCGTCACTGGCACGGCAGCAGTCAAGAAGCTCTGCGAGCAGGGCGTGCTCGGTGAGAACGACACGGTCGTCTCCGTCGTGACGGGCAACGGCCTCAAGGACGTGGCCAACGCCATCAAATTCTGCGGCGAGCCGATGAGCCTGCCGAACGATCTTGACCTGCTGGTCGAGGAATTCGACAAGCGCGGCATCAAGACTGAAGCGTAACAGAAAAAGAAGAGTCCCGCAGATCGTTTGATCCGCGGGGCTTTTTCATACAAAATACTTATTTATGATGGGGATGCGGTTCAGCAACGCAGAGATCGCAGTGGAAGCTGTGAAAACGAAAATCGCGAGCAGCGGCACGGAGAGAAAGGCGTTGCATGAAAAGGTATCAATGCCAAAGTGCTGTAACAGCTCGATGACCATGGGGTGAACAAGGTAGACGCCGAAGCTGTATTTCGACAGCTTGCGGATGAAGGCGAGAGCCTTCGCCTGTCTGTCTCCCCCTTCTCGAGAACTCGATAGATTCAAATGCTGCTTGGCGAAGACGAAAATCGGAACGCTGGTGAGCAGCACGTTGAGCGAATCGTAATTATAGAAGACAGCGCTTGGCGCACCCTGTGCTTTAGCATGGACAACGGGGGCAAATATGGAGAAGAGAAACGCCAGAATGCCGACGGAGTAGAGGACGATCTCTTCTTTGAGGCTGAAGTCTCGGCGGCTCAGATAGTATCCGCCAATAAAATAAACCGTGAAACCGAGCGGAAAATAGCAGTAGGTATACATGCTGACGGTTTTGATCACCATACTCAGTTGAGGCGAAACAAAGGAGGAGAACAGGGCGAGCTGGGGAAGAAGAAAGGTAAAGACGAGCGCTAACAGCAGAAAATAGTGCGAGAGAGTTTCGTTTTGCACGATAGGACGCAGGAGCGGGATGAGCAGGTACAGCCCCACGATCATGTAGAGGAACCAGAGATGATAATGCCCTGTGATGAACTGCGAAAGCGCGGCGAGCGGGGAGACGTGACGGAAAACAAGGTCAATGAGCGCGTAGAGCGCCGACCAGAAAACAAACACACCGGCTATGCGCAGTACATTCTTTTTGAGAATGGTGCGAATGCTGATGTTCCGTCCTAAAAACAGCGCGCCGCTGATCATCACAAAGATGGGAACGGACCATTTTCCAGTGGTGCAGTACAGGTTAAAGGCGAACCATGCACGTGAACTGACATCGACATCGAGCCAGTGCTGCGCCGAAAGATGTACGGCAACGACGGCGAAGATGGCCGCGATACGAAGGATGTCGAAATAGATCACGCGTTTCGCAGCAGGATGTTCGGTAGGCATAGGCTGTCCTCGCTTTCTGTCGTTTTGCTGGCAGGTGCGTTTACAACGCGGGAGTCGTGATGTCCTGCGGGGCTTCCGGCTGCTGCGCGGCGGCAACGTCTTTGCCGTCATCGGCAGGGGAGCTGGTTTCCGATGCGGAGGGGGCTTCCGCGGCGGGCGCGGCGCTCTCGGACTGGGCCAGCGCTTCGGCACGGCCCTCCTCGCGTGCCTGTGCAACAGCCTGCTCACGTTCCTTTTCCGCCTTGGTGCGTTCCTTTTCGACCATGTGCTGGGCGTGCTTCTTTTGTAGCTTGAACACGAGCCGCAGTACGAGGGTGAGCACGACGAGGAACAGGCCGAACCAGCTCCAGAATTTCAGCTCGAAGAGCGTTTTGACCGTCCAGTATTTTGCCTGGATGCCGAGGAAGCAGAAGAGGATGGAGACCGCGAGCGCAGCGCCGAAGAGCAGCACCCACAGCACCGACTTGACGGCGCTGCGTTTGCGCACGCGCAGGTGTGCGATCAGGAACAGAATGCTCAGCAGAAAAAACGCAGGGAACTGCGCCAATAACATTTCTCTCAGGTCCATGGGTCGTTACCTCACAGTGCGCATTTGCCGCGCTTTAAGTATTCGCCGGTCTTACCGCCGATGACCTTGCTGCCGTCTACCTGCAGTGTGCCGCGCAGGTAGACCTTTGACACGCCGCCATTCGTGCGGAAGCCCTCGAACGGTGTGTAGCCCGCCTTGGAGAGCATGTCCGCACCGTGGAGCACATGGCTCGCGCCGGGGTCGTAGACGACGATATCGGCATCGCTGCCCGGGGCAATGACGCCCTTGCGGGGGAAGAGACCATAGAGCTTGGCGGGGTTCTCGCTCAGCGCGCGGCAGACGCCGCCGAGCGAGAGCTTGTTTTCATTCGCCGCGATGGTGTAGACGACCTCGCCGCGCGTTTCGACGCCGGGAAGACCGCCGGGGATCTTCGTAAAGTCGTCGCGGCCCATGTCCTTCTGCTCGAGCGTGAACGAGCAGTGGTCGGTCGAGATGGTCTGCACCTCACCGCAGCGGAGCGCTTTCCAGAGCGCCTCACTGTCTTCCTGCGAGCGGATCGGCGGCGCGCAGACGTAGCGCGCAGCGGAGGAAAAGTCGGGATCGTAGTAAACGCCGTCGTCGAGCGCCAGATACTGCGGGCAGGTCTCGACATACACGGTCTGCCCGCGGCGGCGCGCCGCCGCGATCTCGGCGAGAGAGGCCCGGTTCGTCGTGTGGACGATGATGACGGGGGCATCCGCCGCCTGCGCGATGCGCAGCAGGCGTGAGACGGCCTCGGCCTCCAAATAGTCGGGGCGGGAGATGGGGTGCGACACTACATCCGCGCCAAGGCCGCTTGCCTTGAGTTCGGCGATGCGCGCGTCAATGACGCCCGCGTTCTCACAGTGGACGCCCGCGATGCCGCCGCGGCTTTTCAGCGCCTTGAGCGCGCGGTAGACCGCGCCGTCACCGATCATCATCGCGGGGTAGGTGAGGTACATCTTGAACGACGTGATACCGGAGTCGAACATCGCGTCGAGCTCAGACTCGATGCTCTCGTTCCAATCGTCGATGGTCATGTGGAAGCCATAGTCGCAGTAGCACTTGCCGTCGGCCTTTTTGTGCCAGAGATCAAGCCCATAGGCAAGGGATTCTCCTTTATTGGGGCAGGCGAAGTCGATGACCGTCGTCGTGCCACCGCGGATGGCGCTTTTGCTGCCGCTTTCAAAGTCATCGGCTGTCGTGGTGTTGCAAACGTCGAGATCAAAGTGCGTGTGCGCGTCGATGAAGCCGGGGAAGAGCATGCAGCCTGTCACGTCGACGACCTCGCTCTGAGCGGCGAGCTCGGGCGGGATGTGGCCGACTTTTTCGACCGTTTCCCCGTCGATGAGCACGTCGGCGCGGCGGCAGCCGCGGCCGCTGACAACATAGCCGCCTCGAAGCAGTGTTTTCATGGAAGTGACCTCCTTATCTGAAAGAAAAATACCGTATCAAATTGACAAAAGCATAGCATATTTTTTACCAGATTTCCATAGAGTCTGGAAAAAATGTGAGATGCGACAAGTTTTTTGCCGCAAATTCGGAACAATGCCGTATTGAGAAAAAGTTGCCAATGCGGTATAATAAAATCATACCACATTCCGTTTCATTTGTGCAAAACGCGAACTTTCCGGCGCGCAAACCGACCGAGAGATGTGAAAAGAAGCGGCGCGCCGCAAAGAGCGCTCAAAGATAAGCGGAATGAAAAATTTGAGGAGGAAAAACACTATGCGCAAGTTCCTATCCGTCCTGCTCGCAATGGCAATGGTCTTCAGCCTGACTGTGACCGGCTTTGCGCTCGAGGACACGGCAGACACAAGAGAGCCCGAAGTCATGACCGAAGAAGCGACGATGGCGGGCAAGACCGTCATACTGCACTCGAACGACGTCCATGGCGCGGTCGATGGCTATGCCTACATCGCACAGCTCAAGGCCGACTATGAGGCCAAGGGCGCCGAGGTCATTCTCGTCGACGCCGGCGACTACAGCCAGGGCACGACTTATGTCAGCGTCAGTCAGGGCGCGGACGCTGTGACGATGATGAATACCGTTGGCTACGACGTCGTCACCCTCGGCAACCATGAGTTCGACTACGGTTACGCACAGCTCAAGGAGAACATGACCAAGGCAAACTTTAAGGTTCTCTGTGCCGACGTTTTTAATGAAGACGGCACGCCCATCTTCGACACGAACTACACTTACACCACCAAGTCCGGCGTGAAGATCGGCTTCTTCGGCATGGAGACGCCCGAGACCCAGACCAAGGCGCATCCCGGCAAGATCAAGGGCCTGACCTTTGCGACGGATGACGCCTTCACCAAGGCTGCCGCCGACCAGGTCGAGGCGCTCAAGGATGACGATATCGTTATCTGCGTTTCCCATCTGGGTGTGGGCGCCGAGTCCAAGCCCTATCGCTCCACCGATCTGTACGCTGCCGTCAAGGGCATCGACTTCATCATCGATGGTCACTCCCACACCGTGATGATCAAGGGCGAGAACGGCGAGCCCATCCAGTCCACCGGCACGAAGTTCGCTAACATCGGCGTCATCGTCATCGACGATGCGAGCAAGAAGATCGAGAGCAACTCCCTCTTCGAGATCAAGGAAGACACTGCCAAGGATGCGACCGTTGCTGCCGCCGCGCAGAAGATCATCGACCGCATCGACAAGGAGTACAGCGCGGTCTTTGCCAAGAGTGAAGTGACTCTCAACGGTAAGAAGGCTCCCAACGGCAACCGTGACGGCGAGACCAACAACGGCGACCTGATCACCGATGCAATGCTCTGGCAGGTCAAGCAGGATGCGGACATCAAGCTGACGGTCGACGACGATCACATCGTTGCCATCACCAACGGCGGCGGTATCCGCGCCGAGATCAAGGTCGGCGACGTGACGAAGAACGATATTTTCACAGTCCTGCCGTTCGGCAATACCGTTGACGTTATCTATGTTACCGGCGCACAGCTGCTTGAAGTGCTCGAAGCTTCCACGTTCTGCCTGCCAGAGTCCATCGGCGGCTTCCCGCAGGTCAGCGGCATCAGCTACACCATCTCTACGGCGGTGCCCTATGACGCCAATGCCGAGACCTATCCCGCCTCCACCTACTACGGTCCCAAGACCATCAACCGTGTGAGCATTAACAGCATCAACGGCAAGGAATTCAAGGCGGATGACACCTATGCGGTCGTCACCAATGATTTCTGCTCTGCCGGTGGTGATACCTATTATGCCTTCAAGAGCACGGCCAAGGCCGATAAGGTCGCTACGGGCGTTACACTCGACCAGGCTCTGATGAACTATGTGAAGACCGAGCTCAAGGGCGTGATCGGCAAGCAGTATGCCGAGCCGCAGGGCCGCATCCTGATGAATCCGTTTGCCGACGTCAAGGCTTCCTCCTGGTTCGGCAAGTATGTCATCGACCTTTACAATGACGGCATCATCAACGGCACCTCCGCCACCACCTATGATCCCAGCGCTTCCCTGACCTGGGGCGCGGCGCTCAAGCTCCTGCTCGTCAGCAGCGGCGATCTCAAGGCTGAGGACGCCACCGGCGCCGACTGGCTGAAGAACACAATGGCCAAGGCCGTTGAGCTGGGCCTCGTTGCCGCCGACCTCGACGGCGCGAAGGATATCTCCCGCCTTGAGTTCTGCCAAGTCGCTGCCAAGCTCAACAAGCTTGCCGAGTCCAAGACCGAGAGCAAGTTCACCGACTGCACCGACGGTTACGTCATGGCGCTCGTCGACGCGAAGGTCATCAACGGCATGACCGAGACCACCTTCGAGCCTGCCGCGTCCCTGACTCGCGCGCAGATCGCCAAGATCATCTATCAGCTGAACCTGATCGAGAAGTAAGGCGAAGCACAAAACAACGAAAAGAGCGCTGCTTCAAGCAGCGCTCTTTTTTGCTTCCAACAGGGAAGAGGGAGCCGGGGCATCGCCCCGGCTCCCTCGTTTTTCGCTTTGCTTACAGGTAGAGATAGCTGTACTTATCGCGCACGGTGAGAATGAGCGCCTCCAGCTCAACGGGAAGATCGTTGTCGCAGGATGCCAAGTCATATTCCTTTACACCGCCCTCGTAGCGCAGGCGGATCATGTCGTCCTCCTCAAAGAGCACGCCGTAATTCACACTCTCGTCCATGTCCTCGCGCGTATCAAAGAGCGTGAACTTGTCGTGGCAGGGTTCGCTGGCATACGGGCAGAACTGCGTGCAGTTACCGCACTCGTTGCACATCTTGTCGACGTGGACGATCTCGTGCGAGCCATCGGCCATCTTGATGACGACATTCGCGCGGTTCGGGCAGGAATCGACGCAGTTTTCACACACGGTGGAGCACTGTAAGCAGCGCTCGCCGTCGCAGACACACTTACTGGCCATCGAGAGGATACCCTTCTTGGCCTGCGCGTCGAACTCGGTCACATCGGCCTCGGCAGGGATGTCGTAGATGTGCGGGTGACCGACGACGATCTCGGCAAAGCGTGCGGCGTCGGCAATGCCCTCGACCACGGTGGCGGGGCCGCGGTGCGCGTCGCCCGCGCAGTACACGCCGGGGATGTTCGTCTCGAACGCGGGGCCCTTGCGCTCCATCTCGATGCCGTTCGCGGCCATGAGATCGGCGTCGACCTGCTCGCCGACGGCGGAGATGACCATGTCGCAGGGGATGGTGAACTGCTCGCCGGACTTGACGGGGCTGCGGCGGCCGCTCTCGTCCGGCTCGCCGAGGATCATCTTATCGCACAGGAGCTTGCCACGGCTCTGCTTGACGGGCGCGGCCAGCTCGACAAACTCCACGCCGTCCGCGATGGCGAGCTGTAACTCATGCTCGTCGGCGGGCATGAATTTCTTCGTGCGGCGATAGAGGATGGTCGCATGCGCACCCATGCGCTTTGCAACGCGCGCGGCGTCCATGGCGGTGTTGCCCGCGCCGACAACGACGATGTTGCCGCTCAGGCAGGGCTTGACCTGCTTTTTCATGCGCTTCATCCATTCGATGACACCCTGCACGTTGCCCTCAATGTCGAGCTTGCCGGGCTTCCACGCGCCGGTGGCCATCAGGATGTGGGTGTAGCCCATCTTCTTGAGCTGTTCGACGGACGGAGCAGGCTTGCCGAGCTTGATCTCGACGCCGTAGCGCTCCATGAGTGCGATGTCCTTGTCGATGGCCTCGTCGCTGATGCGGAAGGCGGGGATAACATAGCGCGGCACGCCGCCGAGCTTGCGCTCGCGCTCGAAGATCGTGGTGGGAACACCCTCGCGGCCAAGGAAGTACGCCGCGGCGATACCGGTCGGGCCGCCGCCGACGATGGCAACCTTTTTATCCTCGACCGGCTCAGGCATACGGAGGGAGGCCATCAAGGTGTTGTAGCCCTTTTCTGCGGCAAGAAGCTTCGTCTCGCGGATGTGGACGGATTCCTCGTAGAAGTTGCGCGAGCACTTGCCCTGGCAGCGGTGCGCGCAGATGGTGCCGGTGATGAACGGCAGGGCGTTCTTCTCGGTGATGAGCTTCAGTGCTGGGCCATAGAGCCCCTTGCGGCAGAGCTCAAGGTATTCGGGAATGTCCTGCTCGATGGGGCAGCCGCCCTTGCAGGGTGCGGTGAAGCAGTCAAGCAGCGGCACCTGCTCGTCTCTCTTGCGCGAGGGGAGCGGCTTGATGGCTTTGAGATGGTGGAAGTCGTGCAGGGCAGAGGCCGCAAGATCGGAGATCGCGGCGGGGTCGTTGCCGGAAAAGGCGCGGTAGGGCATATCCTCGACCTTTTCGACCATCTGGTGCAGGCGGTTGTAGCCGCCGGGCTTCAAGATGGTAGTAGCGACGGTGATGGGCCAGATGCCGGCGGCAAAGAGCTTGTCGCAGTTGAAGTAGTCCGCGCCGCCTGCGAACGAAATGCGCATCTTGCCGACAAACTGGCGGGAGATGCGATTGCACATCTCAATCGTCAGCGGGAAGAGGCTGCGGCCGGACATATACATTTCCTCATTGGGAAGCTCGCCGCGCGTCGTGTCGACGGGGAAGGTGTTGGAAAGCTTGAGACCGAACTCGAGACCCTGCTTGTCCGCGAGCTTTTGCAGCCGCTCGAACATCGGCACGGCGTCCTCCCACTGGAGGTCCTCGTTGAAGTGGTGCTCATCGAAGACGATGTAGTCATAGCCCATGGAATCGAGGATGCTGCGCGCGGTCTTGTAGCCGAGAATGGTCGGGTTGCACTTGACGAAGGTGTGCAGATGCTTTTCCTTGAGAAGATAGCTTGCGATGCGCTCAATCTCCTGCGGCGGGCAGCCGTGGAGCGTGGAGAGCGTAACGGAGCGGGAAACATTGGGGGAGATCGAGGCGATGAAGTCCTTTTCCTCGGGGAAGAGCTCGGTCAGGACTTTTTTACATTCCTTGAACTGCGCGGTCTTGCCCGCGTCCATCATGTTGTTGATATAGGTGTTGACCTTGCGGCCCTTGATGCCGTCCAGGTCGTAGCCGACGGACATATTGAACACGAACCCGTCGGGATCGCCGAAGCCGTAGACCTTGCTCATGATTTTGAGCGCGCACCAGGCCTTGATGTACTCGTCCTGCGCCTGCTGCACGGTCAGCTCGGTCGACCACTCCTGGTTGTAGCCCTCGTCAGCGGCGAGGATACAGGGGCGGGGAACACAGGCGGCAAGCTCCGCGCCGTCCATTTTCTGCACGGTCTTGACCTCGAAAAAGCGCGCGCCGGCGGCATAGGCCGCGATGATATTCTGCGCAAGCTGGCTGTTGGGGCCGGCGGCGGGGCCAAACGGTGTTTCGATGCGCTCGCCGAAGATCGGCAGGCTCTTGCCGCTTGCGTGATAGTGCTTATGAACGCCGAACACATCGCCGCACTGCGCGTATTCGCTCGTCACCCAGTTCATCAGAGAGTCGAACGGAATGGGATACATTTTTTCAGACATTGTTTTTTCCTCCCGCTTGCTTAATAGGTTCTGTGATTCAGCTCGCCCCAGAGTTTCTTGGCGGCTTCAAGGATGTGCGCATTTTCGGCTTCCTCGTCGATGCCGACGAGCTCGCGGTCGAGCATGAGGGTCTTGCCGGCGGCGATGGTCGTCTGGCACTGACGGCCCGTCATGCCGAAGATCATGTGGCCGTCGATATTCTCGTCGGAGAACGGGGTGAACGGCTTATAGTCCATGACGATGATGTCCGCCGCCGCGCCGGGCTTCAGCACGCCGAGCGTGTCGGGGAAGTATTTCTCGCCGATCTTCGCGTTGTTCTTGAAGAGCATGTCCGTGACCTCGCACCAGCCGACGTTCGGCAGGCAGTTCTGGCTGCGCTGGGAGCAGAGGGCGACCTTGAGGGACTCGAGCATATCGTTCGTGTAGGCGTCGGTGCCCATGCCGAGCAAAATGCCGCGCTTATAGAGCTGGAGGACGGGGCAGATGCCGATGGCGTTGCCCATGTTGGATTCCGGATTGTTCACGACCATCGTGCCGGTCTCTTTGATGATCTCCATTTCGGCGGTGTTGACGTGGATGCAGTGGCCGAGGATGGTTTTGGGGCCGAGAATGCCGTGGTCCTGCAGGCGCTGGACGGGGCGGCGGCCGTAGTTCTGAAGAGAATCGTACACATCATTCATGCCCTCGGACACGTGGATGTGGTAGCCCGTGCGGCCGTTATTGGCCGCGACCATGCGATCAAAGGTCTTATCCGAAATGGTGAAGAGCGCGTGGCCGCCGAACATCGCCGCGAGCATCGGGTCCTTATTCTTTTCGCATTCGGTGATAAAATCGGCGTTCTCCTGAATGGCCTGTAAGCACTTCTCCTCGCCGTCGCGGTCTGAGACCTCATAGCACAGGCAGGAGCGAAGGCCCAGGCGCTTGCTCTCCTCGGCAATCGTGTGGAGCGTGCCGGGGATCTCACCGTAAGAGGCGTGATGGTCGAAGATCGTCGTCACGCCCTGCTTGATGGAGTCCATGTACAGCGCGGTGGCGGAGGCTTTTGTGCCGTCCATCATCAGGTGGCGGTCGATGGCCCACCATGTGCCGTCAAGGACTTCGTAGAAGTTCGTCGGGTTGTTGCCGACGATGGAAAGGCCGCGGGCGAGGGCAGAGTAGATATGCGTGTGCGCGTTGATGAACGCGGGCATGATGACGCCGCCCTTGGCGTCGATGATCTCGGCACCGGGATACTTGGCGCGAAGCATCGCTTCCTCGCCTACTTCGACGATCTTCGTGCCTTCGAAGGCGACGGCGCCGTGCTCGTAATAGCCCTGCGCGCCTGCGTCGCGGGTGATGAGACGACCGTTGGTGACAAGTTTCATAATTGCTCCTCCTTTTCTGTTGGCTGCGTTTCCCCGCCGCTTGCCACGGCACCGCAAAGGGGAAAGAAAAAAGCGCCTCTCACACAAGCATACCGAATGCTCCCGAAAGGGGAGCGACCGTACAGCCCGTGCGCGAAGCACTACGTTGCAGCTACCAAACAGTAATTTAGTTTGCAAGAATATTTTACAGGAAACGGGAACAAAATGCACGTTTTTTCCGTCTCAGTTGATGTAGAAAATGAAATGAAAATTTTGTGCGATCCGTGGAAAGATAAAAAGATGCCCCGCAGCGGCCGTGTAAGCCCCGCCAAAACCTGCACCATTCTGGACAGGTGGGTCGCCTCTGTCCGGCTTTATTGCTTCCAACGTCCAACCGCAGACGGCAGTCGGGAGGCCTGCAAACCACCGGAACGTACCAGCGTCCCTTATGACGAAATGTGGGTTTAAAAAGAACTTATCACGCACCCCGCAGGGCAAATTCAGTTTACCTCGATGAGACGGAAAAATCCGTCGCAAGAGAGAAGAAACTTATTCCTCGTCGGAAAGGATCTGCTCCATGAAGAGGTCGTAGACCTTGTCGATCTCTTCCTCATCGTCGACGGTGACAAGGAACTCCTCGCCGTCTTCCATCTGGCTCTTGAGGATGACAAGACCGTATTCCTCTTCGTTTTCCTCTTCCTCGCTGTCTTCTTCCATCACTGGGAAGAAAGCCATATAAGTCGTGCCGTTAAATTCCAGCGCATCGACGTATTCAAGCTCTACATCGTTGCCCTCATCGTCTGTCAGCGTGACAAAATTGGGGCCGAACTCCTCACTCATGGGGGACACCTCCTGGTAGTTTGTGAGCGCATTATACTCCACTTCCTACAAAAAATCAAGACAAGATGCACACCTCTTGACAGGCGTGCTATACTATATTCTGTATTCTTATTGAAACCTGCAACCAACGTTATGCGCACAGCGCGCATATTTTCTAAGCAAAGGAGGAGGCGCTTTATGGAAGAGAACCGCGCAGAAAACCAGACGCCCCGAAGACAGCACACCCAGCACCCCACGCATCAGGCACACAAAAAGAAAAAAGGCGGCACGGCGAAAACGGTCATCGGCACCATTCTCGCCATCGGCCTTACCACCTGCCTGATGTTTTTCGCGATTTTCATGATCTATGTCCACACGTCGCTCGACCTTGATGTGGATATCTCGGCCTACACGCTCAAGCAGAGCTCGACAGTCTACTATCAGGATAAAACAAGCGGGGAGTGGGTGGAGCTCACGAAGCTTCACGGTGAAGAGAACCGAACGCTCGTCAGCATCGACGACATCCCCAAGCATGTGCAGGAGGCGCTGATCTCCATCGAGGACGAGCGCTTCTACAGCCACCACGGCGTGGACTGGAAGAGCACGGCTAAGGCCATTCTCGGCAAGCTCACCGGCACGTCGACCCGCGGCGGCTCGACGATCACCCAGCAGGTCATCAAAAACACGACCGGCGACAACGAGGTGACCATCAAGCGCAAGGTGACGGAGATCTTCCGCGCGCTGCGGCTCGAGAAGAATTACTCAAAAGATGAAATTCTCGAAACATATTTCAACAAGGTTTATTTCGGCAACGGCTGCTACGGCATCGAGGCCGCGGCGGAGGGCTACTTCGGCAAGACCGTCGGCGAGCTGACGGTCGCCGAGGCCGCGTCCATCGTCGGCATCACGCAGTTCCCATATAAATATGACCCCGCGCGCGGCGACTGGTACCGCGAGCAGAACAAGGAGCGCCAGCTCACCGTTCTTTATAAGATGCACGAGCTGGGCAAGATCAGTGACGAAGAGTACGAGCAGGCGCAGGCCGAGCCGCTCGTCTTCACCTGGGATGCGGACTTTGTCCCCTCCGCCAATGTGGCGAGCAGGGCGGACAGTGCGTCGAATACTATGTATGACTCCTACTTTGTCGAGCGTATGTTCAACGACATCGTTGCCGATATGCACGAGCAGCTTGGCTACAACGAAGAAACGGCAAAGGATATGCTCTACACCGGCGGCTACTCCATCTACTGCACGGTCGACCCCGAGATCCAGTCCATCGTGGAGAGCGTCTATGCCGACCGCAATAACCTGAACTACACCTCGTCCAAGGGCCAGCTGCTCCAGTCCGGCGCGACGATCATCGACAATACGACGGGCAACATCGTGGCCGTTGCGGGCCGCGTGGGCGAGCGCGAGGGCCGGTTCCTGCTCGATTATTCGACCGTTGTGCGTCAGTGCGGTTCTGCCATCAAGCCTTTGAGCGTTTACGCGCCCGCGCTGGATGCCGGCGTCATCACGCCCGCGAGCGTCATCGACGACTATCCCGTTGAAATGCTTGGCGGCAGTATTTGGCCGGTGAACGCCTACTCGGGCTACCGCAGCATTATGACGCTACAGGATGCCATCCGCAATTCGTCTAACCCCACGGCGGTGCGCACGGCAATGAAGCTGACGCTGCCCGCGTCCTACGCGTTTATGACGGAAAAGCTCGGTTTTACGACGCTCACGAACGACGATATGACCGCGGCGGGCGCGCTCGCGCTCGGCGGCCTTTCCAAGGGCGTGACGACGCGCGAGATGGCCGCAGCCTACGCGTCCTTTGCCCGCGGCGGCGTTTACACCACGCCGAGAACGTATACCGAGGTGCTTGACCACAACGGCAATGTCGTCCTTGAAAATAAGACGGAGTCCCACGTCGCGATGAAGGAGAGCACCGCCTATGCGATGAACGAGCTCCTCAAAAACGTCGTGCGCAACGGTACGGGTACGGGCGCGAACTTCTCCGGTATGACCATCGCCGGTAAGACCGGTTCGACCAACAGTAATAACGACCGTTACTTTGTCGGTTATACGCCGTATTACACGGCGGCGGTCTGGGTCGGCTATGACACGCCGACGCGCATCGTGGCAAGTGGCAACCCCGCGGCCACGCTGTGGAAGACATTCATGAGCAAGGTCCATGAGGGACTGCCCAACAAGGACTTTGACGTGAGCAGCGCCGACATGGTCAGCGTGACCGTCTGCACGCAGACGGGACTTCTGGCCTCGTCCGGCTGCCCGTCGCAGACCGTGAAGGTCGCGAGCGGCAGCGCGCCCACGCTGAGCTGTGACGGCCATATCGCCGTGACGGTCTGCGCGGACTCCGGAATGCTCGCCTCCGACTACTGCCCGAACGTCACAACAGCCTATGTGCTCGATCTGAGCCAGACGAACGTCAGCGCGGGCTGGGGGTATAAGCGTGACCTTCTCACAACGCCCTTGAGCGCTGCGCTTCAGGCGACGTATCAGGCGCAGCTCGAAGAAGGCCTTATTACGGCTATCCCGGCGGGCGAACCGGTGCACACGAACAGCGGCACGGTGCAGCTTTACAGCGACCTGATGTACAGCGGAATGTGCACCACGCACGTAACGCCGCTGGAGCCCACGCCGGACCCGGATGCACCGGATGACGGCAGCGGCACGACGCCGGGCGGTGATGCCACCACTGGCGGCGACAGCGGCAATACCGGCGATGTACCGGGCGGCGACACCACCGGCGGCGATGCGGCCGGCGACAACGGGGAGTTTCTCAACTGGCTGCTCGGCAACGGTTCGACCAGCGGCAGACGATAAGTGAAAAAGGACGGCTTCGGCCGTCCTTTTTTTGTATCTGCAACATCTGTCAAGCAGTTTTGCTTCCGGGATTTTTGCGTATTTGTGAGAGCAGCAGAAGGAAGAAGGGAAAGAGCACCATTCCTGCGACGCCGAACGTGCAGTAGCCGAGATACATCGCAAAGAGCGACGCGATCGGCGGCAGTCCCGCCTGCGCGGAGATGAGCTTGGGTTCGAGCGTGTTGCGTGTGATGAGCGTGCAGAGGTAGAGTGCGAGCAGCACGATAGCCTTGGGTGGAAAGCCAAAGAGCAGCGTAAAGACCGCCCACGGTACGAGCGCCGTGCCCGTGCCGAAGACAGGCAGCGCATCGAGCAGCGTGATAAGGAAGGCGAGCAGCAGCGCGTAGTCCTGATGCATGAGAAGAAAGCCCAGCAGCAGCTCGAAAAATGTGATGCACGAGAGCGTCGCCTGCGCGCGCAGCCACCGCGCGAGCGAGGCCATCACGCCGCCGCGAAAAAGCCGCAGCTTTTCCATTGCAGCCCGCGGCACGGTGCGCTCGAGCACCGCGCGGAGTTCGGGATACGACGCGGAGGTGAAAAAGACTGCGAGCACGCACGTTGCAATGGCAAGCACACCGCCCGGCAGCGCCGCTGCGGCTGCTGTGAGCGCGGCGACGGCCCGCGCGGAGAACGAACGCAGGAGACTGTCCATGTCGCTCACAGTCTGCATCAACTGCTCGCGCAGATACCGGCTGAGCCATGCCGAGCCCGATGCGCCGGAGCCCTCGAGCCGGGAGAGGAGGCCCTCAGCCGCCTCGGGCAGTGCGTCGAAAAATGCGGGTGCGGCGGCAAGCAGCGCATTCAACTGCGAAAAGAGAGTCGTCCCGAGGAGCGACAGAAGTCCGCCGAGCAGAAAGAGCAGCGTCAGCGTCAGGAGGAGCGCGGAAAAGCCGCGCCGGAAGCAGAGAGCGCGCTGCAAGTGCAGCACGACGGGCTCGAGCAGCGCTGCGACGAGCAGCGCCAGCAAAAACGGCAGGCACCACGGCAGAAGATAGCGGAACGAGAGATAAAAAATACCGACCGCCGCCGCAGTGGAGAGGGAAAAAAGCAAAAAACGACGCAGTGTTTGCTCGCGCAAGCAGAGCCACCTCCCGGTCAAAAAAGTTGTTGCAATCTTTACAGTAGTGTGCTAAAATAAACACTTCACAATACTCTTGCCCTGCTCTTCGGGACCAGCGTATACTCTCGGAATATTGCCACAAGTAATTTGAATATATTCTTTAATGATTAAATCGTTATCCATGCATAGCCCTCCTCATGCTTGTTGAGATGCATTGATTATCATAGCCTGACCTGCGTGATTCTCAACAATTTTCAGTGCATTAGTACTAGATAGCGTTTGCATAAAAGAATGGTGAATTGTTAAAACGCAATCTTGTAAGTCTTTACAATCGTCAATCTGACGATCATCAAGTCGCTCTAGAGGAACAATTTTCAGCCCCAAATTGTTTAACTCATCAATGTGTATATGCCGCGAATGTGAGTAAGTCGCATTATGACTAGACAAAGCATCAACAACTTTTCTCGCCCTTGCCTCTGCATCAGTATATGCACTAAACATGTTTTCAGTCAGCCATTTATTTACTATTGTATCCGCCCATGTCATTGCTTTTTTACAGTCACCAATGAATGTAGGATGATATTTTGAAATAATTGGTCCCCAAACACGCGCCATTTCTGGATTTGCTTTCACATCACTACAGGCCTCGTTAAATTCTTCAATTATGCCCGCACAAGACATGCCACCAAACTGTGGATCAATGGGGCCTAGATTAGATTGCTTGCCCATAATGATCTCTTTAGAAGACAATGCAATCATCGTGCCAGCCGACATGGCAATCTGAGGTACAAAAACACGAATGTCTTTTCCAAATAATGCTTTAAGATAAGAAACTAAAGATTCCGCGGCTGCAATTTGCCCGCCAGGAGTGTGCAAAATAAGATCCAGCCCTTTACTTCTGTCTAAGCCACAAACCGCTTGCATAAATGCGTTTTTGTCGTTATCGTCAATTCCTGTCCCGTCAATCCGTGGTTTTTGCACAAAAGCAGAGTAATAGGCTATAATATTCCGACCAGTATACTTGTGCATGGTACCAAGATACTTTCGCCGCATTGCATCCATGGGATTGGGGGTGTTCTTCAAATTATCTAGAACTGTTCCCCAACTCGGCATATGTATCACTCCTTCTCTACTGCTATTGGGGAGAATATAAATATTATAGACGACGAATATGAAGAATTCAAGATTTTTCAAAACGATTTCTTGAATGAATCAAAATATCGCTTTTCTTGTTTGAATTTTGCATAAGCCTTAACACAAATATACTTCCTGCTTTTTCTGGAATCACTTCGTCACGATATTATATCATGCGCCTCTATTTTACCGCAGATATGAGAAAGCTACATCCGTAGATGACTTTTTCGATGAACAAAAATCGGCACCTGCTTTTTAAGGCAGGTGCCGATTTCTGTTACCCTATAATGCGCTTGAATTTTTGGCGTAAGTGGCGTAAGTTTGGCGTAAATCCGCTTTTGCGCATCCAAAAAATCAAGCAATTTCAAGGCTTTGCGGCGTCTCTTAGTACATGCCGCCCATGTCGCCCATGCCGGCGGGAGCGGCCGGTGCGGGGGGCTCGGGCTTGTCGGCGACGAGGGCCTCGGTGGTCAACACCATAGCGCTGACGGACGCGGCGTTCTCGAGCGCGGAGCGCGTGACCTTTGCGGGGTCGACGATACCGGCGCCGATCATGTCGCAGTAGACTTCCTTATAGGCGTCGAAGCCGTAGCCGACCTTGCGGCTGGACTTGATCTTCTCGAGCACGACGCTGCCGTCGATACCGGCGTTGACCGCGATCTGGCGGACCGGCTCCTGCAGAGCCTTGACGATGATCTGAACACCGGTCTTCTCATCGCCCTCGACCTTGCTGATGAGCTTTTCGACCGCCGGAACGGCATTGACATAGGCAGTGCCGCCGCCGGCAACGATGCCCTCTTCGACAGCTGCGCGGGTCGCGTTCAGCGCGTCCTCGATGCGCAGCTTCTTCTCCTTCATCTCGGTCTCGGTGGCAGCGCCGACCTTGATGACGGCCACGCCGCCGGCGAGCTTGGCAAGGCGCTCCTGCAGCTTCTCCTTGTCGTATTCGCTGGTGGTCACGCCGATCTGGTTGCGGATCTGCGCCACGCGGTCGGCGATGGCCTTCTTATCGCCGGCACCGTCGACGATGGTGGTGTTCTCCTTGGTGACCTTGATCTGACGCGCACGGCCGAGCATGTCGATCGTGGCGCTCTTGAGCTCGTAGCCGAGCTCCTCGGAGATGACCTGGCCGCCGGTGAGGATGGCGATATCCTGGAGCATCTCCTTGCGGCGATCGCCGAAACCGGGTGCCTTGACGCAAACGACGTTCAGCGTGCCGCGCAGACGGTTGACGATCAGCGTGGAGAGAGCCTCACCCTCGACGTCCTCGGCGATGATGACGAGCTTCTTGCCGCTCTGAACGAGCTGCTCGAGGATCGGGAGAATGTCGGAGATGACGGAGATCTTCTTATCGGTGATCAGCAGGTAAGCGTCGTCGATGACGGCTTCCATCTTCTCGGTATCGGTGACCATATACGGGGTGATGTAGCCGCGGTCGAACATCATGCCCTCGACGACCTCGCTGTAGGTCTCGGCGGTCTTGGACTCTTCGATGGTGATGACACCGTCGGCGCTGACCTTTTCCATGGCCTCGGCGATCAGCTTGCCGATGAACTCATCGCCGCTGGAGACAGTGCCGACGCGGGCGATATCGTCCGTGCCGTTGACCTTCTGGGAGTTGGCCTTGATGGCATCCACAGCAGTCTCAACAGCCTTGGCCATGCCCTTCTTCATCACGACGGGATTCGCACCGGCGGCGAGGTTCTTCAGGCCCTCGCGCACCATGGCCTGCGCCAGAAGCGTTGCGGTCGTGGTGCCGTCGCCCGCAACGTCGTTGGTCTTGGTGGAGACTTCGCGCACGAGCTGCGCGCCCATGTTCTCAAACGGATCTTCGAGCTCGATCTCCTTGGCGATGGTCACACCGTCGTTGGTGATCAGCGGTGCGCCGAACTTCTTATCGAGCACCACGTTGCGGCCCTTGGGGCCGAGGGTGACCTTGACGGTATCGGCAAGAGTATTGACGCCGACTTCCAGCGCCTTGCGCGCCTCTTCGCCGGACTTAATGAGCTTAGACATAAGAGTGTACCTCCATTTTTAGGATTTGGAAATTTCGCGGAACGCGAAAATGATTTAGATCGTTTTTTCTGACGACATGCGCGTCAGAAAAAACACTTTGCAGCCCTCAAACGTGCGAGCAACGCGAGTGCGCTGCAGAGGGCTGTCGGGGTGTTCTCAAGAGGGGGCCTGCCCCCTCTTGACTTTTTTACTCGACGATGGCCAGAATATCGCTCTGGCGGACGACGACATACTCCTCGTCATCCAGCTTGACCTCGGTGCCGGAATACTTGCTGGTGATGACCTTGTCGCCGGGCTTGACGGTCATCACGACGTCGTGACCGTCCACCATGCCGCCGGGACCGACGGAAATAACTTCGGCAACGGAGGGCTTCTCCTTGGCGCTGGCGGTCAGGATGATGCCGCCCTTGGTGGTCTCTTCGGCCTCGAGCATCTTGAGGATGACGCGGTCAGCAAGCGGTGTGAGTTTCATGGCTTGGTGCCTCCTTGTATATTACAAAAATTTTTAACGGTTTCAGTCGGGTTAGCACTCATTCTCATCGAGTGCTAACCGATGGTGCTATCATAGCGCACTGCCAAGCCATTTGCAAGGGGTATTTGGGGAATTTTTCAAAAATTCACAGCTTATTCAAAAAGTCTTCCGCCCGCTCGCGTCCACTGTTCCACCGGAGAGGTGAAAGAGGTCGAATGCCGCAGCATTCGACCTCTTTTGTCATTCTATCCTGTTATTGAGCTGCCGCGTTACCGCGCCGTCGCGTCCGGGTCGCAGCCCTTGGGTGCAAAGAAGTTGACCTTTTTGTCCGCGAGCCTCAGCGTCACGCACTGGGAGTGCATGCTCTCGCCGTCGAGGCAGGTCGTAAGGTCGCCCTCGAGCGCTTCGATGCGCACGACCTTTGCCGTGGAAACACGGATGATGTCCTGCGGCAGCTTTTTGTAGTCGCCCGCACTGTAGCCGCCGAAAAGCGTCGCAAAGCGCGCCTTGCTGACGTTCTTGACAAGCACCGTATGCAGGATGCCGTCGGTCATGCGGGCCTCCGGCACGGGGGTGGAACCGCCGCCGTAATAGCGGCCGTTGCACATCGAAACGAGGGCATAGGTGTCTTCCAGCACCTCGTCGTCGAGCGTGACGCGCCACCTGCGGCCGATCTTGCGGAAAAGGAAGTTCACCGCGACGCTGGCTAAATAGCTCCCGCGCCCCGAGAGCATCGGTGACGCGCCGAACTCGTGCACGCTCTCGGCGATGCGGGCGTCGATGCCCGTACAGGCGATGGTCAGGCAATACTTGCCGTTGCAGTCGATGAGGTCGAGCGGCGTGACGGGACCGTTCCACAGGTTCTCCGCGTCGAGAAAGAGCGGCATGGCGTCCTTTCCGAAGTTTTTGAGAAAGTCGTTACCCGTGCCGATGGGGATGCAGGTCATCGCGGCGTTTGAAAAGCCCGCGATACCGTTGGCGATCTCGTTGATGGTGCCGTCGCCGCCGCAGGCGTAGAAGCGCACGGGCTCGCCGCTCTCGGCAATGGCGCGCGTGAGCATCGTCGCGTGGCCGCATGACTTCGTCAGCATACACTCGACATCTAAATTATGGTCTTTTTTCAGTTTTTCGGCCATCGTGTAGACACGCTGACGGCCGTCCTTTTTCCCGGCAGCGGGATTGATGATAAAAATGTGCTTCAAGAGTCTCACTCCTGCTCAAAATTCGGTTCTTTTTATTTACTATACCGCAGCAGGCGCGAAAAAGAAATGAACAGCGTGTTAATTCTGTGTGAAGAAACGCTCGCCTTATTCCGCAAAAAATGCTTCGATGGCCGCGCGGTCACAGCCAACGCTGCCCTGCACGAAGTTCGGCTTGCCGCCGCCGCGGCCCGAAAGCGCCGCGTTCATCTTTTTTGTAAAGTCACGCAGCTCTCCGCCGGCGTGACCGATGGCGTACTTGTACGCGCCGTCCGCGCCGGCAAAGACCGCGCAGCGGCCGCCGCAGGCGTTCGCCACCGCGTCGCAGAGCTTACGCAGGCTGTCGCCGCTCATCTCGTCCTCAAAGAGCAGGACGTCGCCCTTGCCCTCATACTGCGCGGCGGTCTGGGCAAAGGCGGACTCTTCGAGCTTCGCGCAGCGCAGCTTGAGCGCGCCGAGCTCGGACTGCAATCGCTCCACCGCCGCCGCACTTGCGACCGGCTTGACGGAGAGGGCCTGGCCGATGTGCAGGCTCTGCTCCCAGCAGGCGGAAAGATAGCGCCGCGCGCGGTCGCCGCACAAGAGCTCGATGCGAACGCCCTCGCGGAACTTCTGCACGGAGAGGAACTTGACAAGCCCCACCTGGCCCGAGCGCACGACGTGCGTGCCGCAGCAGGCGCAGCAGTCCGCGCCGGGGAAGGCGACGATGCGCACGTCGCCCTCGAGCGGCTTTTTGCTGCGGTACTCGACCTTGTCGAGCTCCGCGCCGCGATAGAACTGGATATCGATCTCGTGGTCTTCGCAGATATAGCGGTTTGCCGCCTCCTCGATCTCCATAAGTTCTTCCCACGAAATATCGGCGTTGAAGTCGATGGTCACGATATCCGTGCCCATGTGAAAGCCGACGTTGTCGCAGCGGAAGCGCTCGCAAATCAGGCCCGAGCAGATGTGCTCGCCCGAATGCTGCTGCATATGGTCGAAGCGGCGCGCCCAGTCGATCTTTCCCTCAACACTTGCGCCGACCGCGAGGGGCTTGTTGCAAAGGTGGGTGATGACGCCGTTCTTGTCGTGGACCTCGAGCACCTTTGCTTCGCCCAGCACGCCGGTATCGTAAGGCTGGCCGCCGCCCTCTGGATAGAAGGCCGTCCGGTCGAGCGTCACGAGATATCCGCCCTTTCCCTCCTCACAGGAGGTGACAGCGGCGGCGAATCCCTGCAAAAAGGGATCTTCATAGTAGAGTTTTGTCGTTTCCATGGTGTTTTCTCCTCAGTCGATCAGGCCGAGCGCCTGTTTTTCATGCAGCACACGGTAAACATGCGCGTCGATCTCCCGCTCGTCGATCTCGCCGCGCTCCACGGCGGCGATGACCTGCGGGATCTGCGTCCGATAGTCGGTGGTCACGATCATATCGTTGCCCGCCTGAAGCGCGAGCACCGCCACGCTCCCGTCCTGCGCATAGGACTTGACCGCGTCCATCGCAAGGTCGTCCGTCACGATAAGGCCGTCGAAGCCGAGCGTGCCGCGCAGGATCTCATGCACCTTGGGCGAGAGCGACGCGGGAAGCGACGCATCCATGCAGTTCACGATGTTGTGGCTCACGAGCACGAACGGCGCGCCCGCCGCGATGCCCGCGGAAAAGGGCAGGAGATCGGCGGTCTCAAAGGTCTCGTAGCTCCGCTCGTCGACGGCGATGCCCGTGTGGGTGTCGACATTGTCCCCGTAGCCGGGGAAGTGCTTCAGCACGCAGGCAACGCCCGCGGCCTCATATTCCGTCACGGCCTTTGCGATGTAGTCCGCCGTGGTCTGCGCGTCCTTCCCGAACGAGCGGGCGTAGATGAAGTCGTTCTTATCGGTCGACACATCGCACACGGGGGCGAAGTTCACATTGATGCCGAGCGCCTTGAGCTGTTCGTTGTACGTGCGCGTCGTACTGAGGAGCCCATCCATGCCCTCCGCGGTGTAAAGCTCCTGCGGAGAGGGGAGCGGGGCGGAGAAGAGGTTCGGGTTTTTGCTCGCACGCGTCACAGTGCCGCCCTCTTCATCGCTGCCGATGAAAAGGGGGATATCCGCAGCAGCCTGATAGGACTGCACCGCGGCGGTAAAATCGTCTTGCGTCAGCCACGCGCCGCCCGCGTCCTTATAATCCCGCCCGAAGAGCAGAAGACCGCCAAGATGATAGGTTTCCACATCCTCCGCCGCGTCCGTTTCCGGGCAGCGGACGAAAAAGAGCTGGCCGACCTTTTCTTCAAGCGTCATCTCCGCGATGCGCTCGTTCAGGCGCTGCTCGGCGAGCTCCTCGGGCGTCTGCTCCGGCGGCGCGGGCGTGGGGGCGACGGTCGGCGTGTCCGGCTGCCCGTCGGGCTCGTCCGTTTTTTTTTCGCCGCAGGCAAAAAGCAGCAGGCAGAGCATGAGCGTCAGCAGCGCAGCAAGTCCCTTTTTCATGAGGCGTCCTCCCCGTCAAAGTGCGTTTCGATGTAGTATTGCGCGCGCAGATAGCGGTCGTTCTCGTCGCCCGCCGCGCCCTCGAGCTCCGCTACGAGCTGACCGCCGCTCAGGCGCCAGCCGCCCGAGCTCATCAGGGGCGAGACCGCGCGCATCTCGCGCTGGAGCTGCATGAAGCCGGGACCCTCCCAGCCGCATTCGTCGAAGACCTTGGCCATCAGGAAGCAGGGCGAAAAGTCGCCGCCGTCCTCGGCAAAGTCGTTGCCGAGCAGGTCTCTTGCCGCCTGATTGGCGTAGATGACATAGGGCGTCGCGTAGTAATTGTAGAAGCCCTCAAGCGTCGAAACGTCCAGATCGACGCCGATCTCGGTATAGACGCTGCTGCCGTTGCCCACCCAGGGCTTGTGGTCGCCGAAGAAGACGAAGACGATGGGCTCGTCGCGCTTTTCCAGCTCCTCGGTCATGCGGCACATCTCGTTCACTGTGCTGCGGATGCCCGCAAGGTAGTTGTTGATGACACAGCAGGTCTCCATCGACCAGCCGTTCTTTTCTGGCGTGGCGTATTCCTCCCAGTAGGTCTCGGAAGGGTAGGGGCCGTGGTTCTGGTACGACACGGAGAAGAGGAAGAGGGGATCGTCCGTCTCCGTGCGTGAGTCGATATCATTCAGCAGGTAGTCGACGAGCACCTTGTCGGAGTGATAGAGCGCGTCGGAGATGGAAATGAGGTCGCCGAAGCCCGTATCGTTGAACACGCTCTCGTCAAAGCCAAGGTATTCGTTCACGTTGCTGCGGTTATAGAACCAGCTATAGCCGGGGTGGCGATAGAGCGCGTCATAGCCCTGCGACTTGAAATAGCGGACATAGGTGTTGACGGGGCTGCGGAACTCCTCGTGCTCGCTGTAGCCTGTGAGATAGCCCCATTCGGTATCCACCGTGCCGCCGGCGAAGATGTTGGTGAGCAGGCGGCCTGAAATGCTGCGCTCCTCAAGCTCATGCAGCGGCTCGTAGATCTCGTGGACCGCGGGGATATCATCGAGCACAGGGAAATCCGTCAGGTCGGAGAAGGCTTCGAGCATGATGCCGACGACGGTGATCTTCTCCCCCTCCGGGATATCCTGATCCTCATAGGACGCGAGTGTGCTGCTCGCCTCGCTCTCACGGTAGCCGCTCGGCGCATTGGGGAACATATCCTGCACGCTGTAGAGGAAGGGATAGGTCGTGCCGCGCGAGAGGTATATCTCCACCTCGGACCAGGGGTTGATGAGGCTGTTGTTGGCCGTCTTTTCATAGATATCGGCGCTGGTGTAGAGTTCAAAATAGCTCGCGAGCGTCAGCGTCAGCATGGCCATCAGGCCCACAAGGCGGCCGCGCTGGCTCATGCGCTCTCTGCGCAGCAGCACGACAGAGAAAATGAGCATCCCAACAAAGCCCGCGATCACGAGCTTGACAGGCTCCGTCAGCTCAAAGGTGTAGTTGCCCATGATGCCGCCTGCCGTACGGATGAGGCGCAGGTCGCTCGCCAGCACCGGGTCGCCGCGCAACTGTATCTTATAGTAGCTCGCGAGTGCGAGGCCGAGGAACGGCACCGCTGAGAGCAAATACGCCGCCCAGGGCCGCGCGAAGAGGAAAAAGCCGAGGTAGACGACCAGCAGCGGCAGCAGCAGGTCCATCACGACGAGCAGCGGGAGCTTAAAATAGGACTCCCAGAGCGCCTGCGCGTCGATGCTCGCGTAGGAGTTCGCCGTGAGATAGAGCGAGAGGAGCCCGATGCCGAGGCCGAAGGCCGTGAGCCACAGGAAGACCCACAGGCGGTGCACACAGCGCATGGCGCGCCCGGCGTTTTCCTCCGGACGCAGCAGAGAATGGAAAAATCGCATAGAAAAGGTTCCACCTTTCATGAGCCAAAAGCAAAATAATAGAAAAGTATAGCATTTCCACAGGAAAAACGCAACTGCGCGCTTTGCCCTTCCTGCACAAAGCGTCGCGGCACTTGACAAGCGCTTTTGCGCATGCTATCCTACAAACAGAAAAAGCTGAGAAAAAGAAGCGTTTCTTCCTCACCGCTTTCAGAGAGGGGACGGATGGTGCAAGTCCCCGCGGAAGAAGAAAGGCGGCGCTTTTGAGCTGTGCGGCGGAAATGCCGCGCCGGGCCCTCCGTTACAAGGGAACGAAGTGCCCCGCATCCAGCGGGGAATTCAGGTGGAACCACGGACAATTGCTTTGTTCGCCCTGAGCCTACTATTCATAGGCTCAGGGCGTTTTTTATCTCCTGAGCCAAGTACCGAAAGGAGAAATTCACCATGAAAAACACCGAAAAGACGATGGACAAGATCGTCGCGCTGTGCAAAAACCGCGGCTTTGTCTTCCCCGGCAGCGAGATCTACGGCGGCCTTGCCAACACCTGGGACTACGGCCCCCTCGGCGCGGAGCTGAAGAAGAACATCAAGAACGCTTGGTGGAAGAAGTTCGTGCAGGAGAATCCCTATAACGTCGGCCTTGACTCGGCGATCCTGATGAACCCGCAGACCTGGGTCGCGAGCGGCCACCTCGGCGGCTTCTCCGATCCTCTGATGGACTGCCGCGAGTGCCACGAGCGCTTCCGCGCCGACAAGGTCATCGAGGACTGGTGCGCCGAGACCGGCTTCGAGCTCCCCAAGCCCATCGACGCCTTCTCCCAGCAGGAGATGAAGGATTTTGTCGAGGAGCACATGATTCCCTGCCCCACCTGCGGCAAGCACAACTTCACCGACATCCGCCAGTTCAACCTGATGTTCAAGACGTTCCAGGGCGTGACCGAGGACGCGAAGAACACCGTCTACCTCCGCCCCGAGACCGCGCAGGGCATCTTCGTCAACTTCAATAACGTCCAGCGCACCACGCGCAAGAAGCTCCCGTTCGGCATCGGCCAGATTGGTAAGTCCTTCCGCAACGAGATCACGCCGGGTAACTTCATCTTCCGCGTGCGCGAGTTCGAGCAGATGGAGCTTGAGTTCTTCTGCAAGCCGGGCACCGACCTTGAGTGGTTCCAGTATTGGCGCAACTTCTGCCACAACTGGCTGCTCTCCATCGGCCTGAAGGACGAGAACCTCCGCCTGCGCGACCATGATCCCGAGGAGCTGTGCTTCTACTCCAAGGCGACGACGGACTTCGAGTTCCTCTTCCCCTTTGGCTGGGGCGAGCTGTGGGGCGTTGCCGACCGCACGGACTACGACCTCACGCAGCACCAAACCGTCAGCGGCGAGAAGATGGTCTACCGCGAGGGCGAGGGCAAGGACATGGTCGAATACGTCCCCTACGTCATCGAGCCGTCGCTCGGCGTGGAGCGCAGCGTGCTCGCGGTCCTGTGCGACGCCTACGATGAAGAGGTCGTCGGCCAGGACAAGAAGGGCAACGACGATGTGCGTGTCGTGCTGCACTTCCATCCCGCGCTCGCGCCGTTCAAGGCCGCGATCCTGCCCCTTTCCAAGAAGGAAGTGCTCACCGGCCCCGCGCAGGAGCTGTATGCCGAGCTTTCCAAGGAGTTCATGGTCGACTATGACGAGACCGGTTCGATCGGCAAGCGCTACCGCCGCGAGGACGAGATCGGCACGCCGTACTGCATCACCTTCGACTTCGACACCGTCGGCGACGAGGCGAACGGCATCGCGGCCGACCACTGCGTCACCATCCGCGAGCGCGACAGCATGGAGCAGGTGCGCATCCCCATCAGCGAAGTGAAGGACTTCCTGCGCGAGAAGATCGCGTTCTAAGCTTTTCCGCAAAAAATAAAGAGAGGGGCGTTCCCATACGGGAACGCCCCTCTTGCTGCATGATACTGCGCCGCAGGCTTTGCCGTCCGCAGACGGCAAATGATTCTGATTCGTTTTTTCTGATGACATGCGCGTCAGAAAAAACACTTTGCGCGAAGTGAGTGTCGAATTGGCCGCTTTGCAGCGGCCAACCGAGGCACAGAACGCAGCGGATCCTTCTCGAAGAAGAGGCTTTGCCTCTTCTTCGAGATCACTTCTTCTCGTCTTCGAGCAGGCCCTTGAAGCTTGCGGCAAGACCTGCAAGGCTCTGGATCTCGCTCGGGACGATGATCTTCGTCGCCTGACCGTCGGCGGCCTTCTCGAAGGATTCGAGCGCCTTGATCTTAACGACCTGATCGTTGGGGTTGGCCTCGTTGAGCATCTTGATGGAGTCCGCGAGCGCCTGCTGCACGTTCAGGATGGCCTGCGCTTCACCCTCGGCCTTGAGGATGGCCGCCTGACGCTCGGCCTCGGCCTTGAGGATGGCCGCCTGCTTTTCCGCGTCCGCGCGCAGGATGGTGGACTGCTTTTCACCCTCTGCCACGAGGATCTGGGACTGCTTCTGGCCCTCGGCCTGAAGGATGGACTCGCGGCGCTCGCGCTCAGCCTTCATCTGCTTTTCCATCGCGTTCTGGATCTCGCGCGGCGGCAGGATGTTCTTGAGCTCCACACGGTTGACCTTGATGCCCCACGGGTCGGTGGCCTCGTCAAGGATGGAGCGCATCTTGGCGTTGATGACGTCGCGGCTCGTGAGCGACTGGTCGAGCTCCATTTCGCCGATGATGTTACGCAGCGTCGTCGCCGTCAGGTTCTCGATGGCGTTCATCGGGTGCTCGACACCATAGGTGTAGAGCTTGGGGTCGGTGATCTGGAAGTAGATGACCGTGTCGATCTGCATGGTGACATTATCCTTCGTGATGACGGGCTGGGGATCGAAGTCGGCCACCTGCTCTTTGAGGCTGACCTTCTTCACAACGCGCTCGAAAAACGGAATTTTGAAGTGCAGGCCCACGCCCCAGGTCGCGCTGTAAGCGCCGAGGCGCTCAACGACATATGCTCTCGACTGCTGCACGATCTGGATGTTCGTCACGAGCACCAGAAGCACCAGCAGCACTAAAATGCCGATACCGATATAGCCGATCCATTCCATAGTTCTTTTCCTCCTAAAATGTTGTGTAGTTTGGGTTTACTCTCTTCTCTCGGTTTCTTTACTCTCGCGCACGTAGAGCTTGACGCCCTCCATGCGAACGATCCTTGCCATTTTCCCCTTAGGGATGATATTGCCGTCTTCGCTGCGCGCCGTCCAGGTCTTGCCGTCGATGTACACAGCGCCGGTGGCGTTCTCATTGTCGACCGTTTCGGTCACCTTGGCCTCGTGGTGCAGCACACGGTCGGCGTTCGTGGGCACGATGGTCTTATCCAGCATCTTGCGCGCAAGGGGCCTTGTTGCGATGAGCGCCAGAATGGATACGATCAGGAAGACCGCGAATTGCAGCCACAGCGCCGCGCCCAGCTCCGTCGCCACCAGCGCGGCCACCGCGCCCACGACGAACCAGATCGACACCAGCCCCGCCGTCGCCGCCTCGGCAATGCCGAAGATGATGATGGCGGCGATCCAGATAATGGTCATCATTTCATCTGCTCCTCCTTTCAAACTGCGCATACAGTAGACGTATGCCGGACCGATCATCGCGATGACGGTCAGCAGCATGATCCCGATGCTTTTGTTGTAGGGTGACAGATTCGCATACAGGTTCGACAACTCGCTGCCGAGCGTGCGCGCGGACAGCAGCGGGGCTTCGACCGGCGGCTCGCCGGGGGTGGGGACTTCTTCTTTGAACAGCTCGTCCATCGTTACGCCGTAGCGGTTGCAGATGAAGATGATCTTCTCCATCTCGGGGTAGCCCCGGCCGGATTCCCAGCGCGAGACCGACTGGCGCGAGACCTGAAGCTGTTCGGCAAATTCCTCCTGCGTCAGCCCGCTGCGTTTGCGGACCTCCTGGAGCCGCTCGCCAAATGCCATTGCGTTCCCTCCGTTTCTCTGTCTGAGGATAAGATAGCAAAACCGCGCGTCCATTTCCAGCAACTTTGGTGTTGCATTCCGTATTTTTTCGAAAAATTTCGCGCAAGTTTGATGTTACATTCATGTGACAGCGCGCTTTCCGCGCTGTTTTTCCTATTGTACCACACGCTCCACCGCTTTACCATGCTTATTTTGACGCGGCGATTGCCTTTTTTGTTCCCATCCGCTATACTAAAGTCAAATCATTTTTTCGGGAGCGTTATTATGCTGGAATTTGTCATTCCCTGCCTCTTGGGCCTTGAGAGCTTAGTGGGCGATGAGATCAAAAAGCTCGGCCTTTCTGATGTGCGCGTTGAGAACGGCCGCGTCCTCTGCCGCGGCGAGGCGCGCGACATCGCGCGGCTCAACATCAACCTGCGCTGCGGCGCGCGCGTCATCCTGGTGCTGCACAAGTTCCGCGCGACGGATTTTGAATCGCTCTTTCAGGGCGTGCGCGCGGTACACTGGGAGGACTGGATCCCCCGCGAGGGGGAGTTTCCCGTCGTGGGCTACTCCATCAACTCGACGCTCCACTCCGTGCCCGCCTGCCAGTCGATCGTCAAAAAGGCGGTCGTCGACCGCCTGAGCGCGGCCTACGGCATCGCGCAGTTCCCCGAAACGGGGCGGCGCTATCAGGTGCGCTTTTCCATCATGAAGGACGAAGTTACCGTCGGGCTCGACACCTCGGGCGAGGGTCTTTACAAGCGCGGCTACCGCGCCCACGGCGTGGCGGCCCCGCTCAAGGAAACGCTCGCCGCCGCAATGGTCAAGCTCTCGCACTACAATGGGCGCGACCCGTTCTGCGACCCGTTCTGCGGCAGCGGCACCATCGCCATCGAGGCGGCGCTCATCGCGCGCAACCGTGCGCCGGGCCTCAACCGCAGCTTTGCCGCCCAGCACTGGGCCACGCTCGATAAAATGCTCTGGCTCGACGCGGCGGACGAGGCCATGGACAAGGAATTCCACGGCAAGTACGAGATCTGGGGCGGCGACATCGACCCCGACGCCGTCGAGCTCTCGCGCCACAACGCCGAGCTCGCCGAGGTCGACGACATCGTCAAGTTCGAGGTCGATGACGCCACGCGTTTCCACTGGGGCGGGCTCTATGGCCGCATCGTGACGAACCCGCCGTATGGCGAGCGGCTTCTTGAGCGCGAAGAGGCGGGCGAGCTCTATAAAGCCTTCGGCAAGGCGATGGATAAGCTGCCCGACACCTGGCGGGTGTATGTGCTGTCGTCACATCCAGATTTTGAGCGCTGCTACGGGCGCTTTGCCGATAAGAAACGTAAGTTGTACAATGGCATGCTCAAATGTGATCTTTTCATGTATGGAAAAAGATTGTAACGCCGCGCGCTACGCGGCGGGGGAGCTCCCGCACCGTGCGGGGATGCGTAAAAGGGGGATATTCTCTTTCTCAGAAAGAGAATATCCCCCTTTGAGAGTTCCGTCCCCATGGTATGTGGAACTATGCAGCAGCCCTGCGGGCTGCAATATTAGATACTCAGATCATTGAGCCTGCACAGCGTGTTGACGACGGCGAAGATGATGACCGCGCCGAGGTTTGCGGTGGTGTTGTCCTGATCGAAACGCGGCGAGATCTCGCAGATGTCAAATCCGCGGACCTTGCGCGTGCGCAGCACGTGCTTGATCAGCGGCAGCACGATCTCGGGGTCGAGGCCGAGCGACTGCGGCGCGCTGACGCCCGGGGCGAACGCGGACGAGAAAACGTCCGAGCAGACGGTGATGTACGTGTCGTCGCACTGATAGAGAAACTGGTCCATGCGCTCAAGAATGGACTCCAAGTTCGAGGCCTGTAAATCTTTCGCGAGCACATAATCGACGCCGAGCTCCTCGGCCTTTTTGAAGAGGCTCACGGTGTTGCTGTGCTGCTGGATGCCGATGGGGAAATAGTGGTACGGCGTGCCCTCAGCCTTGCAGACGTCCGCCATCTGGCGGAACATCGTGCCGGACGAGTTGCCCATGTCGTACGGGCGCAGATCAAAGTGCGCGTCAAAGTTGACGATGCCGAGCTCCGGCGTCTTGCCCTTGTCCTTTAAGAAATTGTGCTGGCCCTGGAAGTGGCCGAATGTCGTCTCGTGGCCGCCGCCGAGCACGATGGGGAACAGGTTCCGGCGCAGAATTTCCTCCACGGCGCAGCCCAGCTCGCGCTGGCCCTCTTCGAGCGAAATTTCATCACAGATGATATCGCCCGCGTCGTAGAGCTTGACCTCCTGCGAGAACGTGCAGGGAAGGCCCGACATCTGGCCGCGCACAAAGTCCGGCGCGAGCGCCGTGCCCGTGCGGCCCTTGTTGCGCGCGACGCCCTTGTCGCTGCAAAAGCCGATGAAAGCAAAGCCGAGCTTGCCGGTAAACGGCGCGCCGTCGTCGTTCAGGTCGATGGGCTGCACCCACTGGTGCCAGCGAAACGCGTCGTAATCGGTCTCGCTGTCGATGCGCCCTTTCCAGCTGTCCATCGCGCTGACATAATGATCCAAAAGCATATCTGATCGCACTCCTTTACCGTATTTGCAATGGTTTTCTGATTATTCATCCAGCTTGAGGACGGCAAGGAAGGCCTCCGTCGGCACCTGCACGGTGCCGAGCGAGCGCATTTTCTTTTTGCCCTCCTTCTGCTTTTCGAGTAGTTTCTTCTTTCGGCTGATATCGCCGCCGTAGCACTTGGCCAAAACGTCCTTGCGCATGGCCTTGACGGTCTCGCGCGCGATGATGCGCCCGCCGATGGCCGCCTGAATAGGAATTTCAAAGAGCTGGCGGGGAATGTTGTCCTTGAGCTTTTCGCACAGCTTTCTCGCCCGGCCGTAGGCCTTGTCGCGGTGGGCGATGAAAGAAAGCGCGTCCACCTGATCGCCGTTGAGCAGGATGTCGACCTTCACAAGGTCGCTCGGGCGGTAGCCGGAGAGCTCGTAGTCGAGCGAGGCGTAGCCCTTGGTGTTGGCCTTGAGCGTATCAAAGAAATCGTAGATGATCTCGTTGAGCGGCATCTCGTAGTGCATTTCGACAAGGTAGGTGTCGAGATACTGCATATCCTTGAATTCGCCGCGCCGGTCCTGACACATCGGCATGATGTTGCCGACATAGTCGGGCGGCGTGACGATCGTCACCTTGACGTAGGGCTCCTCGGCACGCGCGATGTGCGCGGGGTCGGGGTAGTTGTGCGGGTTGTCGACGCGCACCATCGTGCCGTCGGTCTTGTAGACCTCGTAGATGACGCTCGGGAGCGTGGTGACAAGGTCCAGGTCAAATTCGCGCTCCAACCGCTCCTGAATGACCTCCATATGAAGCATCCCGAGGAAGCCGCAGCGGAAGCCGAAGCCCAGCGCGACGGACGATTCCGGCTCAAACGTCAGCGAAGCGTCGTTGAGCTGCAATTTTTCCAGCGCGTCGCGCAGGTCAGGGTATTTGCTGCCGTCCTCGGTGTAAATGCCGCAGTAGACCATCGAGCGCACCTTGCGGTAGCCCGGCAGCGGCTCGCTCGCGGGATGCTCGACGCCCGTGACCGTGTCGCCGATCTGCGTCTCGTGCACGTCCTTGATGCTTGCGGTGAAGTAGCCGACCTGACCGGCCTCCAACTGCTTCGCGGGCTCCAGACCCAGCGGGCGCATCAAGCCGCATTCGAGCACCTTGAATGTTGCGCCCGTCGCCATCATCTTGACCTCCATGCCGGGCTTGATCGTGCCCTGCTTCAAGCGCATATAGACGATAACGCCGCGGTAGGCGTCGTAATAGCTGTCGAAGATCAGCGCCTGAAGCGGCGCGTTCGGGTCGCCCTGCGGGCAGGGGAGGTTCTGCACGATGTCTTCGAGCACCGCGTCGATGTTGATGCCCTGCTTGGCGGATATCTCGGGCGCATCCTCGGCGGGGATGGCTAAAATGTCCTCGATCTCCTGCTTGACGCGCTTGGGGTCGGCGGCGGGCAGGTCGATCTTGTTGAGCACGGGGCGAATTTCAAGGTCGTGCTCCATCGCGAGATACGTGTTCGCAAGCGTCTGCGCCTCGATGCCCTGCGAAGCATCGACGACCAGCAGCGCGCCCTCGCACGCCGCGAGCGAACGCGAGACCTCGTAGTTAAAGTCAACGTGGCCCGGCGTGTCGATGAGGTTCAGGGTGTAGACCTCACCGTCGGCGGCGGTGTAGTCGAACGTGACGGCACGGGCTTTGATGGTGATGCCGCGCTCGCGCTCTAAGTCCATGTTGTCGAGGATCTGGTCCTCCATCTCGCGCGCGGAAACGGCGTTGCACTTTTCAAGAAGCCGGTCCGCCAGCGTCGACTTGCCGTGGTCGATGTGCGCGATGATGGAAAAATTTCGGATGTTCTTTTCGTTCATAACTTTTCTTCCTTATTTCCTGCCGAGCAGGGAATTGGTCTTTTCTTCGGTGCTGTGTAAAACCTGCGTCACGCTCTGCATGAGGCCGGGGTAGAGAGACGTGAGCGCCTCGTCCTCCATGGACGCGAACGCACCGTCCTTTTCGGTGAGGGCTGCGAGCGAAGAGGCATAAGCGATGTAATCCGCACGCATTTGCGCGTCCACCGCGCCGGACTGGTAGGCCGTGCTGTCGAGGCTGAAGTAGCCCTCTTTTCCGCCGCTCGCACGGTGCAGCGCGCGGTAGAGCTGATAGAACGCGCCGCCAAGGTAGCTGCCCGCCGACGTGATGAGCGTGCGGTCGTTCGTCTTGCCGAGGAGCTCAAAAAGGACGCCCGCGGTGTTGACGAGCATCTTCTTTTGCAGCGTCGCGGCGATGCTGCCGCGCAGCGTACCCTTTTCATCGCTCGAATCGTAGAGCGATTCGGCGTCGATCATACCGCCGTCGCGGTCGAGCGTGCGCCCGAGCAGATAGTCTGCCGACACATGGTAATAGTCGCAGGCCTTTTTCACAAAGGCAAGGCCCGGCTCGCGGATGCCGTTTTCGTAATGGGACAGCAGCGCCTGCGAAATGCCGAGCTCTTTGGCAGCCTTGCGCTGGGAGATGCCCTTTTCCTGCCGCAGCAGGGCAAGGGTGCGGGAAAAGTCAGCATTCATGGCTATAACCTCGTCATTCAAAATACGGTAGGTTATAGTATAGCCTATTGATTACCACTTGTAAATCGAAAATCCGCAAAAAAGCGCAAAAAAGTAGGGCACGGCGGTCACCCGCCATGCCCTAAGGAGGAGAAGAAAATGACCCTGTTCAAATGAGCGCGCTCAGGAGCCATGCAAGCGCGATGCCGCCCGCACCGACGCCGCACCACAGCGCGGGCGAGCCGCGCCGCAGAAAGCTCTTTGTGCGCCTCTGCGTACGGCCGCAGCTTCGCGCTACGCGGCAAGCCTCGTCCACCAGCTTCTGCGCCGTCACGCCGCTGCGCGAGGCAATGTCACTGCGCACGATGAAGATCGCCTGCTCGAATAATTCCGTATCTGGCGAGTCGACGACAATGACCCGCCTTGATGTCCCCCTGACCACTTGTGCAGCACCTCCCGCGGAAAAATATTCTAAGGGCAGTATGCCCCTCGCGCGGGAAGCTATACCGGCGCCGCAAATTTTTCCGGCCCATTATACCTCCTGCGCACCGGCCGCGTCCTTCGGGATATAGAGCGCCATCACACCTGCGTCGTCCGTTTCCCCGCGGCGGCCGATGCTCTCGGCAAGGATCGCCGAGACGAGCAATTGCGGATTTTCACCCTCCCAGCCCGCGAGCAGGTTTTGCAGCCATTCGTCGTCCGTGCTGTCAGCCACGCCGTCGGACACCATGACAAGAAAGCTCCCCGGCGAAAGGCGAAGATGCGTCGCCTCCGGCGGCGGCGAGCCCTCCTGCAAGCCCGCCGGCAGGCACGAGCAGGTCACGCGGCGTACGGACCCGCCGCGCTTTAAATAGCTCGGCGCCGCGCCATACTTGTAGAGCTCGCCCTCGAGCGTCCGGAGTGAGAGCATCAAAAGGTCTACCGTCGTGAAGCTGTCGGTCGATTCGGCACGGAGCGAGAGCGCGCTGTTGAGCGTCTTGAGCGCGGGCGGCGCGTCGATGCCCGCGCGCAGGAAGCGCTCTAAAAGGCGCACAGCCATCGCAGACTCGCGCTGTGCCGCCTCGCCGCAGCCCATACCGTCGGAAAGGAGCAGACAAAGTGTGCCGTTTTCGGTCTCGAACTGGCTCGCGCTGTCGCCGCTCACACGCTCACCGCGCTTGGGCCGCAGCGACAGGCCCAGTTGATAGGGGTGCAGCGGCAGCGCGGACGCCGTCTGCGCATTTGCGCTGTCCGCCGCGCTCTGCAAAAGCTCGGAGAGCTGCGCGTACTGCGAGGCGGCCTTCGCGTGGTCCTCGGCGATCCTTTGCCGGTACTGCCGCCGCAGAAGGTAGGTGTGCAGCTCCTCGTTCACAGCGGACAGGAAGCTCGGAAAACGGATGCAGCGGTCAGCAAAATACGACGGGAAATCCTCGCCGCGCCCCTTTCCGCGCTGCAAAAGCGCGGCGGTCGCGTCGTTGAGCGCGGTATAGGTGCGCTGATACTCCTTTTCCCAGCAAAAATCACACAGCGCGCAGCCACGGCAGACCTTTTCCGCCGCGCGGTCGAAGATGGCGGCGGGATTTTCCTCCGTCCGCTTCGGCGGGCGGGCGACGCTGTCGTAGAGGTCGCGCATCGCGGCGGCGGACTCCGTCAGCGTCTTGCGCAGTGCCGTATCGGATCGCGCTGTCTCCGATGCGTCGAGATGCCGTCCGCGGAAGAACTTCGGCGGGATGAGCAGGAAGAGCAGCGTGGCTGCAAGCGTCTCATAGACCAGCACGAGCCCGATCTGCGCGCTCATCGGCAGTGCAAAACACAGAATGCTGAACACGAACCACAGCGCCGAACCCACGCGGTTGCCCCGGCACGTCACGCTCACGAGTATCGCTGCAAAGGCATATGCCGCCGCGTGTGTGAAGCCGCCGTCGCCTGCCGTCAGGTCCATCGCAAGGCCGATGCACACCGCCGCCGGAACGGATACCGCACCACTGCGCTCAAAGGCGGCGAGCAGCACCACGAGCATCGAGGCAATGCGCCCCGGCGCAAAGCCATTCGCCGTCTCGTAGGACGAAAAGGCCATCAGCACGCCCAACAGTATAAAAAGCGCGGCAAAGGGGTGCTCCTTTTCCTCGGGCGCGAGCAGCGCCCGGCCGCTCATCGCCCCCAGCGCCGTGAGCAGCAGGCAGACGAGGCAGTTCGCCGCCTCGCCCGCGGGGTCGCGCAGCACGTAGACAAATTCGACCGAGAGCATCATCCCCGCCGCCATCAGCGGCAGGAAAAAACGCTTTCGGTAGAGCTTCAAGTCAAAAAAGGCGTTGTTTGCCGTGAAGATGAGCACCGCCGCGGCAAAGGTGCGCAGCGCATGGGTGAAGGGCAGGAAGAGAAACGCCCCCGCCGACGCGCCGATGAACGCGCTCAGGCCCCGCACGCCCGGCCCCGCCGCGGCTGTCAGCCCAAGCGCGAGCGGCGCGTAGCCGCCGAAGACCTGCGCGCCGGAGAGCACCGCCGCGAGCGCAAAGCGCAGCGCGCAGTCCACAAATTTTCCCGACCATTCCTTGCTGCGCAGCAGCTCCATCCCTTTCACAGCTCGTCCCCTCCTTGTGCGTTGTGAAGGTTATTGTAAACGGACACGGCAGAAAAGGCTGTCGGGAAATGAGGGCGCAAAAAAAGAACGTCCATCCGAAGACAGACGTTCCGTTTTCACATTATTTGACGATCATTTCTGCCTCGCGGGCGTTTTTCGCGATCATGTCGTGCAGCTCCTGCGTGGAGGAGAATTTTTTCTCTTCGCGCAGGTAGTCGATAAAGTCGAGCTGTAATTTCTGCCCGTACAGGTCGCCGTCGAAGCCGACAAGATACGTCTCGATCGTCACGGTGTTCTTGTCGCTCACCGTCGGCCGCACGCCGACGTTCGTCACGCCCACACACGTCTCGCCGCCTGGCAGGTGCGCGCGCGTGGCGTACACGCCGCGCTTCAAGGCGATGATGTGCTCCTCGGGGATGAGGTTTGCCGTCGGGAAAAGGGATTTTTTCCCGATGCCCTCGCCGTGGCGCACCGTGCCCTCCACAGAAAAATAGTGGCCAAGAAATTCCGACGCACGCTTCACCTCGCCCGCTTCCAGAAGCGTGCGGATATAGGTCGAGGAGACGGTCACACCGTCTTTTTCGACGCGCGGGATGATGTCGCAGCCGAGGCCGTGGGCGGCGCAGTAACTTCTGAGCTTTTCCACATCGCCCTCATTTTTGTGGCCGAAGCGGAAGTCGTGTCCCGCGACAAGGTGCACCGCGTGATACTTCCTGACGAGAAGCTCAGATATAAAGTCCTCCCACGGCATGGTCATCATGTTCCGGTCGAACGGCTCGACAAAGACCTCCTGCACGCCGTATTGTGTGCGGATGATGTTCGCGCGCTCGGCGGGCGTCGTCAGCAGCGGCACGGGCCTTCCCGTGACAAACTCGCGCGGCGAGCGGTCAAACGTAAACGCCGCGGAGCGGCAGCCGCGCTCCTGCGCGCGGCGCACCGCCATTTTGAGCAGCTCGCCGTGCCCGATATGCACCCCGTCGAAAAAGCCCAGGGCGATAACTGTGGATCTATTCATAGTTTCGGTTTCCTTTTTGCGTCAGCGTCACACGCTGAAAAAATTTCGTTTCGAGGTGAGCGTGCCATCCTTCGCCTCCGACAGGGCAAGGAACGCCCCGTCGCGTCCGTAGACGCGGTACAGCCCGTCGGGGAGCTTTGCGCGCAGGGGATTGCCGCAGAGGCACTTGCGCTCCTGCTCGGCGCTCGGGATGGTGTAAGCCGGATACTGCCGGAACAGGCTGTCCGTGGGGCGGAGCAGAGCCTCTCCCTCGCGCTGCACGTCCTCGAGCGTCACAGCCTCGTCGATGCGGAAGTTCGACGCTTCCGTGCGGCGCAGCGCCGCCATGCAGCCGCCGCAGCCGAGCGCCTGACCGAGATCGTGGCACAGCGTACGGATGTACGTGCCCTTCGAGCAAACGACGCGCAGGGCGTACTGCCCGTTCCCCAAATTCTGCGTCAGCGCAAGGTCGAAGATCGTGATGCTGCGCGGCTTGCGCGCGACCTCACGACCCTGGCGGGCGAGGTCGTAGAGCTTCTGGCCGTTTACCTTGATGGCCGAGTACATCGGCGGGATCTGCTCGATCTCGCCGAGAAAGCGCGGCAGCGCCGCGCGCACCTCGTCCTCCGTGACGGTCACGGCGCGCTCTTCGAGCGTTTCGCCGGTCGTATCCTGTGTGTCGGTCACAAGGCCGAGCTGCAAGACGGCCTCGTAGACCTTTTGCCCGCCCTCGGCAAAGGAGACGGCCTTGGTCGCCTGCCCGACGAACACAGGCAGCACGCCCGTCGCCATGGGGTCGAGCGTTCCGGCGTGGCCGACGCGTTTTTCACGCAGGATGCCGCGCAGCTTGGCACAGACATCCATGCTCGTCCAACCTGCGGGTTTGTCAATAATGATAATGCCGTTGGGCATAAGTGTTCTCCTTTGCGCCGTGTATGCGTTTTGCTTACTACTGCTCGCGCACCAAAATGTGCGCGTTCATGTGAAAGCCGTATTTTTCGTAGAGGCGGACGGCATCGTTGCCGTCGACCACCTTGACTTCGATCTTCCGGACGCCGCTGCCCGAAAATACCGCCATTGCCCAGTCCATCAGGGCCTTGCCGTAGCCCCTGCCGCGGCACTGCGGCAGGACAACGAGATAGTCGAGCTTGCCCGTGCCGTCGCCATGCAGGTCGACCTTGCAGAAGCCGGCGATCTCGTCGCCTTCCTCGATGACCGCGATGCGGGAGGTCTTCTCTTCCAGTGCCTGCGCAAAAAGCGACAGCGTTTTGTCATAGGTCCTGCTCGGATAGCTGCCCCTGAAGTGGACGGACACCTCGTTGTGGTGCTCGGACAGCGCCTGCACGCAGTTTCGCAGGCGCAGCGCTTCGTCCGCCGCGATCTGCCGCAGCGGCGACAGCCTTTTTTCGAGCAGCACGAGCTGCACGCCAGCGATGCCGTTGAACGTGCACGGCACGACGCCGATCTCGGCGTAGCCGAGCTTTTGATAGAAGCGGCGGGCGCGCGCATTGCGCGCGTTCGTGTCGATGCGAAGGTACCGGCAGCCGTGCGCGAGGGCATAGCCCTCGTAAAATGCCGCAAACTCGCGGCCAAGGCCGCGCGATTTAGCCTCGGGGTCGATGACGAGCGTGTGCAGCACCATGACTTCGCTGTCCGGCGCATCGTAACGCCAGTTCGCCCCCGCGTAGGAATCGACCTGATTCTGGTTGAGGATCGCCGTACCGACGATCTCACCATCCTGCTCCTGCACGAAGAGGTCGCCGCGCGTGAGCGCGGCTTCCGCTGTTTCACGCTCGGGATACACGCCGCGCTGCCAGCCGATCGTGGCCTCGCCGCGCTCCTCCGCCGTGTGGATCTGGTCGTAAATGCAGCACACCGCGTCCAAATCGGCGCGCGCTGCCTTGCAAATCGTGCTCACGCCTCTTCCGCCACCGCTTCGGCGATGGCGTTCAGGATCATGGCGCGGGCGGTCTCATAGTCCGCGTGCTCGATGAGACAGCCGGAGGCGGCGCGGTGTCCGCCGCCGCCGAGGAACGAGCAGGCGAGCGTCGCGTTGACACGCGCGCCTGTGCGCACGCTGACCTTCCACGCGCCGTCCTTCGTTTCCTTCATTGTCACAGCGCAGTCCGTGCCCTCGACCAAGCCGCCGAGGGACGCAAGGTCTTCCATGTCAGCCTCGGAAAGCGCCATGCTCTTTTGTAAGGACTGCGGCACGGCGACGATGACGACGCGGTCCTCGTCGTAGAATTCCATCGTGCGCAGCAGCTCTCCCTCAAGCGCCAGGCGCTTTTTACTCTTTGTGCGGAAGTGCCGCTTGTTGGCGGCTTTATAGTCGATGCCCGTCTCCATCAGCGCCGCGGCCACGCGGTGCGTGTTCGCCGTGACGTTGGAGTAGACAAAGCAGCCCGTGTCGGTCGACACGGCGACATAGAGCGGCAGCGCAACAGCAGGCGTCAGCTGGCCGAGCTCCTGCGCGAGCTCGCAGAGGATCTCGCCGCAGGCGGCGCATTCGGGGTGTACGCAGCTCTCCTTGCCGAAGCCCTCGTAGCTCGGGTGATGGTCGATGGCGAGGTCGACGCGCGTTTTGAACATCTCGGCATTGTCGGGGAACAGACTCAGCGCGGCGAGGTCGACGGAGACGACCGTCTCATAGTCAAAGTCGTCCGCGACCCAGTACTGCTCGATATACTGCTCGAAGTGCTCGGTCGTCTCGCGGTTATAGAGGATGCCCGCGGTCTTGCCCATCTGGCGCAGCATGGCGCACAGCGCCGCAGCGCAGCCGAGCGTGTCGCCGTCCGGACGGCGGTGGGTGAGGATGAGGTAGCTGTCATGCGCGCGGAGGTATGCCGCGACTTCGGAAACGGTCATTCCTGCTTATCCTCCGTGTTCAGCTTATCGTTTTCGGGGTTCGCGGGCTTCACGACGCGCGGGTCGCGCAGCATCTCTAAGATGTGCGCGCCGTATTCGATGGAATCGTCCGCGATGAACTGCAGCTCCGGCGTGTAGCGCAGCGACATGTTCGCGCCCAGCTCGCGCCGGAGATAGCCCGCCGCGCTCTTGAGACCGCGAATGACGTCCTTTTCGAGCGACTTTTCGAGAACGCTCACATAAATGCGCGAATAGCGCAAGTCGCTCGTCGTGTCCACATGGGTAATGGTCACCATGCCGCTCTGGACGCGCGGGTCCTTGAGCGTGCGGAAGAGCGAGCTGAGCTCGCGCTGGATCTCTTCATTGATGCGTCCAATGCGATTGCTTGCCATTTTTATTCCTCCTTTGAAAAAAGCAGGGGCGGGCGAACGCCCGCCCCTACCTTAAGGCTTCTAAACATTGCGCCGCGCACGGCGCAAAAATCTCAAAAATGTGCTACGCACATTTTTGAATTACGCTTCGATCTGCTCCATCACGTACGCCTCGACCACGTCGCCGACCTTGATGTCGTTGTACTTTTCGAAGCTCAGGCCGCACTCGTAGCCGCTCGCCACTTCCTTGACGGAGTCCTTGAAGCGCTGGAGCGAGGCAAGGTGACCCTCGTGGACGACGATGCCGTCGCGCACGATGCGCACATCGCACGCGCGCTGGATCTTGCCGTCGGTGACATAGCAGCCCGCGACGGTGCCGACGGACGAAACTTTATAGGTCTGGCGGATCTCGGCGTGGCCGATGACAGCCTCGCGGAACTTCGGCGCGAGCATACCCTTCATAGCGGCCTCGATCTCGTCGATGGCGTCGTAAATGACGCGGTACATGCGCATGTCGACGTGGTTGCGGGCCGCGCTGTCGCGCGCCGCGGCGTCCGGACGAACGTTGAAGCCGACGATGATGGCGTTGGACGTGGCCGCGAGCATGACGTCGCTCTCGTTGATCGCGCCGACCGCGCCGTGGATGACGCGCACGCGGACCTCGTCGTTGGAGATCTTCTCAAGCGACGCCTTGACAGCCTCGACCGAGCCCATGACGTCCGCCTTGACGATGATGTTGAGATTCTTCATCTCGCCCGCCTGGATCTGGCTGAACAGGTCCTCGAGCGAGACCTTCGTGATGGGGGCGTTGGCCTTGCGCTTTTCCTCTTCCTTGCGCTGCTCCACGAGCTCGCGGGCAAGGCGCTCGTCGGCGACGGCGTTGAAGTGTGCGCCGGCCTCGGGCACTTCGCCAAGGCCCGTGATCTCGACCGGCACGCTGGGTCCTGCGGTGGTGAGCTTCTGGCCCTTGTCGCTCATCATCGCGCGCACGCGGCCGACGGCCGTACCGGCGATGATGATGTCGCCCTGATGGAGCGTGCCGTTCTGGACGAGCAGCGTTGCGATCGGGCCGCGGCCCTTGTCGAGGCGTGCCTCGACCACAGCGCCGGACGCGGCGCGGTTGGGGTTGGCCTTGAGCTCGGCGACCTCGGCGGTCAGCGCGACCATTTCGAGCAGGTTATCGATGCCCATGCCGGTCTTGGCGGAGATGGGGCAGACGATGGTGTCGCCGCCCCAGTCTTCAGCAACAAGGCCGTACTCGGTCAGCTGCTGCTTGATGCGCTCGGGGTTGGCGTCGGGCTTATCCATCTTGTTGATGGCGACGATGATGGGAATTTCGGCGGCCTTGGCGTGGTTGATGGACTCGATGGTCTGCGGCTTGATGCCGTCCTCTGCCGCAACGACGAGGATGGCGATATCCGTGATCATCGCGCCGCGGGCGCGCATGGAGGTGAACGCCTCGTGGCCCGGGGTGTCGAGGAACGTGATGGGCTTGCCCTTGATCTGCACCTGATAGGCGCCGATGTGCTGGGTGATGCCGCCCGCCTCGCCGGAGGCGACGTGAGCGTTGCGGATATAGTCGAGAAGGCTCGTCTTGCCGTGGTCGACGTGGCCCATGACGACGACGACCGGCGCGCGGGGCTGGAGCTCGTCGGCGCTGTCCTCGTGATCGTCGATGAGCTTTTCCTCGATCGTCACGACGACTTCCTTTTCGACCTTGCAGCCGAGCTCTTCGGCGACAAAGGATGCGGTATCGAAGTCGATCATCTGGGAGAGGGACGCCATCACGCCGTTTTTCATCAGGCACTTGACGACCTCGGCGCCCGTTTTCTTCATGCGGCTCGCCAGCTCGCCGACGGAGATCTCGTCGGGGATCTTGACGGTCAGCGGCGTCTTCTTCGCGATCTCAAGCTGCAGGCGGCGCATCTTCTCGGCCTCCTCCTGCTTGCGCTTGCCGGAGAACGGCTGCTGACGGCCTCCGCGGTTCTTGTTGTTGCGGAACTTTTCCTTGGTGCCGCGCTCTAAATCGCGGCGGTCGCCGGAGCGCTCGGCCATGTCCTGGAGCTTTTCATCGTACTTGTCGAGGTTGACGTTCGTCACCTTGCGGGTGTCGACGATCTTCTTTTCCGGCACGCGCGTCGTGGGATGCTGCGTGGCGGTGGACTTGCTCTGCACCTGCGCCGGCTGGGCGTTCTGCTGCTGGGCGGGCTTGCCCTGCTGGGGCTGGGGACGATTGCCGCCGTTATTGTTGTTTCTCTGCTGATTCGGGGCGTTATTCGCCTTCGGCTGGTTCTGCGCGGGAGCCTGCTTGGGCTCGGGCTTCTTCTGGGGCGCCGCCTCGGCGTAGATGGTCTCGATCTTCACCTGATGCTTCTGCGTCAGGTGCTCGAAGACCAGATTGACTTCCTCTTCCGACAACACCTGCGAAGGCTTCTTGCTCCTGTCTTCATAGGTATTCAGGATAGACTGGATATCCTTCGACGCCATGCCGAAGTCCTTCGCCATATCGGATACCTTGTTCTTGTTCATTGTAGTAGCCAAATTATTGCACCTCCGTGTGTTGTGATCTCTGCTTATCGTCTTTCTTGAAGCTGCCCTTGCCCTTCTTCACAGGACGGGCATGAGCGAAGCGTCTGGACGCGCGCTGCTTTTCCGCCGCGCGGTGCGCCTTTTCGCGTTCAGCGCGCGTGCGTCCGTGCTTGACGGTGCGCCGCGGCGGCTTTTTCTCCTCCGCCGGCGCCTTTCCGGTCTTTCTTGCCTCGGCAGGCGCTTCCTGCGGCTCCTTATGGGGCTTTTTCTTGCCCGCGCGCACATTCTTTTCGTGCTGCTTGAGCTCCGCCCGGCGCTCGGCGGCGCGCTGGGCCTTGATGGCAAGGCGTTTGGCCGCCTCGCCGTAGTGCGCTTCGTCGCTCTCGGCGAGCTTTTTCGCGACCGCCTCGGCAAAGCCGACATCCGTCAGCGCGACCATCGCGCAGGACGTGCGGCCGAGGCCCTTGCCAAGCTCACCCTTCGCAGCGGGGATCTCGAGGCAGATGCACTCGCCTGCGTCGCCAAAGTGCTTGGCGCGGCGGCGGGTGTTATCCGCCGCGTCGGAGGCGATGAGGATGAGACGCGCGTGCTTGGCGCGCGCCGCCGCGCCGACGGGCTCCTCGCCGACCTCCAGCTTTCCGGCCTTTTTGGCAAGGCCGATGAGATTGAGCAGTTTATCCACCGTTTGCCATCTCCTTTTCCATTTCTTCATAGACGCTCTCGGGGATGGCCGTGTCCAGCGCGCGCTCGAGCGCACGGGATCTGCGCGCCCGCTTGAGGCATTCGCTGTTCGGGCAGACGTAAGCGCCGCGCCCGGGCTTTTTGCCCGTAAAGTCGAGCGATACCTCGCCCTGCGGCGATTTGACGGCGCGGATGAGCGCACGTTTGTCCTTCATCTCGCGGCAGCCCACACACTGGCGCTGCGGTATCTTCTTCACTTTCTGCATGAGCCACCCTCCTTTGATCATTCTTCTTCCTTGTAGCTCTCGGGCTTGATGTCGATCTTATAGCCGACGAGGCGCGCGGCTAAGCGCGCGTTCTGGCCCTCCTTGCCGATGGCGAGGGAGAGCTGATCGTCGGGCACGATGACGCGGCAGGCCTTGCCCTCTTCAGCAAGGCGCACGTCGATCACGTCCGCGGGCGCGAGCGCGGCGGCGATATACTCCGCGGGGTCGTCGCTGTACTTGATGATGTCGATCTTCTCGCCGCGCAGCTCGTCGACGATGCTGTTCACGCGCTGGCCGTGGGGACCGACGCACGCGCCGATGGGATCGACGTTGGGATCGTTGCTCCACACCGCCATCTTCGTGCGGGAGCCCGCCTCGCGGGCGATGGAACGGATCTCGACCGTGCCGTCATAAATTTCGGGCACTTCAAGCTCGAAAAGGCGCTTGACGAGACCCGGATGCGTGCGGGAGATGACGACCTGCGGGCCGCGGGACTGGCGGCGCACATCGACAAGATACACCTTGATGCGCTGGCCTTCCACGAGCGTTTCGCCCTTGACCTGCTCGCCGGCGAGCAGCAGCGCGTCCGTCGCCTCCGTGCCCGTGCCGATGCGCAGGGACGCATTGCCCGTGCGCGGATCGATGCGCGTGACGACACCGGTGAGGATCTCGTGCTGCTTGGAGTTGTATTCGTCGTAGACCATGCCGCTCTCGGCCTCGCGCAGGCCCTGGATGATGACCTGCTTGCCGTTGCCTGCGGCGATGCGACCAAACTCGATGTTGTCGACGGGGATGTTGACGATATCGCCGACATTGTACTTGGCGGAAATGGCCTTGGCGTCGTCGAGGCTCATCTGCGTGCCGGGGTTCTCGACCTCGTCCATGACCTCCTTCTGCACGAACATCTTCAGCTCGCGCTTGCCCTCGTCCACGTCGACGACGACGTTCTCCACGCCCTCGTGGTCGCGCTTGTAGGCGGTGGTCAGTGCCTGCACGATCTTTTCCATCATAAAGCTCTGGGAAATGCCGCGTTCCTTTTCCAGCATCGCAAGAGCTGCGAAAATCTCATCACATTTCATGAGTAGTTGCTCCTTATTTTGTATTCTGTATGATAAAAGTCAATGGTATTCTTTTTAAAAATCGCAGCGCAGGCGCACGAGCGCCACCGCGTCCTTTTCAAAGCGCATCTCCTCTTCGCCGATGCGAAGCGTCACCGCGCCGTTATCGTAGCCCGCAAGGTCTCCGGAAAACTCCTTGCGTCCGTCGACGGGCTTGTAGGTCTTCAAAAGCACGGGCGAGCCCATGAACTGCTCAAAGTCGCTGGGTCTCTTGAGCGGACGCTCCGCGCCGGCGGACGCGACCTCGAAAATATAGCTCGACTCGATGGGGTCGGCCTCGTCAAGGATATCGCTCATGGCGCGGGAGATTGCCTCGCAGTCGAGGATGTTCACGCCGCCATCCTTGTCGATATACAGCCGCAGATACCACTGTCCAGCCTCGCGGACATATTCCACGTCCCACAGCTTGCAGCCGTTCTCCTCCACAACGGGGAGCGCCAGCTCGCGCACGACTTCGGTCACCTTTTTCATTGTATCCCTCGCAGTCCGTGTTTTTTCCAAAATTTGCAAAAGAAAGAGCGGGCCAAACGGTCCACTCTCGCGCTTCCTGCATCCATAACACGGGTATATTATCACAACAAAACGCCGATTGCAAGCGTTTTTGCGTGAGAACACCCGCTTTTCTGAAAAAAATTCCGCCTTTTTCCAGCAATTTTTGCGGTCCCGGCAAAAATTGTGTCGACGATGCTTGCAAAGCGGGGGAAAGTGTGCTATAAGAGTAGGACTTTGAACGATATTATAAAAAGGAGGAGAGCGTCATGGCGCGCAGCACCACGCTCAATATGACCGAAGGCCGTCTCAGCCGGCAGATCATCACCTTTTCTCTGCCGCTGATGTTCACGAATCTCCTGCAAATGCTCTTCAGCATGGTCGACCTCGCGGTCGTCGGTCGGTTTTCGAGCTCCGCCGCCATGGGCTCAGTCGGCTCGACGACGACGCTCGTGTTTCTGTTCACAGGCTTTCTGATGGGCCTTGGCAGCGGCGTGAACGTGCTCGTCGCCACGCACTTCGGCGCGCGCAGCGAGAAAAACGTGCGCGAGTCGGTCCACACGTCGTTTCTCGTGTGCCTGATTGCAGGCGTTCTGATGCTGGCGCTGGGCCTCATCTTCGCCCGCCCGCTCCTCGAGCTTCTCAACACGCGCGACGACCTCATCGACGGCGCGGAGCTCTACCTTCGCATCTACTTCCTCGGCATGCCCGCCGCCGCGCTCTACAACTACGGCAACGGCGTACTGAACGCCATCGGCGATACGAAAACGCCGCTCATCTACCTCTCCACCGCAGGCGTGCTGAACGTCATCCTCGACCTTACGTTCGTCATCGGCCTCGGGATGTCGACCGACGGCGTAGCGCTCGCGAGTATGCTCTCCCAGTGCGTCTCGGCGGGGCTCATCGTCCGCTCGCTCCTGCGCAGCAAGGACATCTACCGTTTGAATCTCAAAGAGCTGCATTTCCACAAGGATAAGGCCATGCACGTGCTGTCCATCGGCGTGCCCGCAGGCTTGCAGAACGCCATCTTCTCGGTCGCGAACCTCTTTATCCAGGCGGGCATCAACTCCTTCAGCACCGTCGTGGTCGAGGGCAACTCCGCCGCCGGCAATGTCGATAACCTCGTCTACGCGGTGATGAACGCGTTCTACATCGCCTGCTCGAGCTTTGTCGGGCAGAACTACGGCGCGGGCAAGGCCGACCGCGTGCGCAGGAGCTACCTTCTGACGCTCGGCTACTCGGCGCTGGCCGCGGCAGTCTTCGGCGGGCTGTTCCTGCTCTTTGGGCGACAGTTTCTCTCGCTCTTCACGCCCGAGGCCGACGTTATCGACGCAGGCCTTCAGCGTATCGCGGTCATGTGCTTTTCCTTCCCGCTCTCGGCGCTGATGGACAATACCACCGCCGCCTCACGCGGCATCGGCAAGGGCCTTGTGCCGATGATCTTCGTCTTTCTCGGCTCGTGCGTGTTCCGCGTGATCTGGATCTACACCATCTTCGCCCATTTCCGCACGATCGGTTCGCTGTATCTGCTCTATCCGTTCTCCTGGCTCATCACCGGTACGGCGGAGATCGTGTACTTCTTGTATTGCTACAAAAAATATGTCAGGCTGCTGGGCGCGTCCCACGCAGCGGAATGAAAAAGAGCTGTCCTTGCGGACAGCTCTTTTTTTGCGCGCCGCAAAGGGGTACACTACTTTCCGCGCACGGCGCGGAGGGATATGCCGCCTACGGGCGGCAGGGGCAAAGGGGCCATTCTCTTTTGCGAAAGAGAATGGCCCCTTTGACTCGTGCAGCCCTTGCGGGCTGCTTTCCTCCCGCGCCCGAGGCGCGAAAGTTGTCCAAATTGTCAATATGGGATACTTATCCCCTTTTCCCCCCTTTTTTCTTTGGATAATATGCAGTATTGACTTCTGGCGTTTTAGAGGCTAAAATAAGCCCATCAAACATGAGGGATACATGAAAGGATTTAATGCTATGTTCCGTTTTGCTTATGCAAATCAGAATAATGCCGCCGCTTCTGCTATGTGCGCAGAGGCCGCTTCCTCCTGCACCTCTCAGTCCTTCGGCTTCAACTGCATCGCTCTGGGCGCCATTGTCATGGCGTCCATTATTATTTCCCGCATTCTCTCCGTTTCCATTATTGGCATTTCCCTGCTGGTACTGGTACTTCTGGTAGTCCTTGCGGATGTTTCCCGAACGAAACGCGGTTGCTGAAAGCCCCTGAATGCGATACAGCAAAGCGGTTCCGCCGGGAATGGTGGACCCGCTTTTTTGTATGATAAATTTAGTCAATTTTTTGATCAAAGGAGATCCAAACGATGAAAAAGAAGCTTATGTGTATGTTCATGGCAGCAGCCATGACGCTCTCGATGGCCGCCTGCGGCTCCAAGAGCGATGACACCAACACCAACAACGACGCCCACACCGACGGCACCGAGACCGGCGAGGTCCAGACCTTCAAGCTCGGCTCCTGCGGTCCTCAGACCGGTGACGCCGCGATCTACGGCATGGCCGTCGTTCAGGGCGCTGAACTGGCCGTCAACGAGATCAACGCGAGCGACAGCAAGATCAAGTTCGAGTTCCAGAAGCAGGACGATGAGGCCGACGGCGAGAAGGCCGTCAACGCCTACAACACCATGATGGACTGGGGCATGCAGGTCCTCGTCGGCCCCACGACCACCGGCGCTTCCATCGCGGTTGCCGATGCCTGCTACACCGACCGCACCTTTATGCTGACCCCATCCGCCTCCTCCACCGATGTGACCGAGGGCAAGGACAATGTCTTCCAGGTCTGCTTCACCGACCCCAACCTGGGCGTTGGCGCTGCCGACTACATGGCTGAGCACTATGCCGATGCCAAGATCGCCATCATCTACCGCAACGACGACGCTTACTCTCAGGGCATCCGCGATACCTTCGTGAAAGAAGCGGGCGACAAGGGCCTCTCTGTTGTCTATCAGGGCACCTTCACCGCTGATACCGCCTCTGACTTCTCCGTTCAGCTCGCCGCCGCGCAGACCGCCGGCGCCGACCTCGTCTTCCTCCCCATCTACTATCAGCCCGCTTCCGTGATCTTCTCCCAGGCCAAGGCCATGGGCTATGCCCCCACCTTCTTCGGTGTGGACGGCATGGACGGCATTCTCGATATGCCCGGCTTTGATGTTTCCCTCGCTGAGGGCCTCGTGCTGATGACCCCGTTCTGCGCTACCGTTGAATCCAGCAAGAGCTTCGTTGACGCTTACGTTGCCGCCTACGGCACCACGCCCAACCAGTTCGCGGCCGACGCCTACGACGGTGTGTACATCGTCAAGGAAGCGCTCGAAAAGGCCGGCTGCACCGCCGACATGAGCAACGAAGAGATCTGCGACGCGCTCGTTTCCGTCATGACCTCTCTCAAGTTCACCGGTCTCACCGGTACCGACATGACCTGGAACACCGAGGGTCAGGTCTCCAAGGCTCCGACCGCCTACGTCGTCAAGGACGGTCAGTACGTCGAAGGCTAAATTCCGAAAGCGCAAAAAGCTGCGACCTTTCTCAAAGGCGGGCTGCCGGGAGCGAAAGCTCCCGGCGGCCTATGCCCTGTTTCTATGGCGGAAACGAAGGCAGGAGCTTTCGCCTCTGCCCTTGTTTCTGCCACAGACGAACCCCAACTCCGAAAGAGAAAAAGAGAGGTGCCATCCTAATGGAATTTTTATCCTATCTCATCAGCGGCATCAGCCTCGGCAGTGTGTACGCCATCATCGCCCTCGGCTATACGATGGTTTACGGCATTGCCAAGATGCTGAACTTTGCCCACGGCGACATCATCATGATCGGCGGCTACGTTTCCTTCTGCGCGATGTTCTATCTGGGACTGCCCAACATCGTGGCGGTGTTGCTAGCCGTCATCGCCTGCACGGTGCTTGGCGTCGTCATCGAACGGCTCGCCTATAAGCCCCTGCGCTCGGCCCCCAGCCTCGCGGTCCTTATCACCGCCATCGGCGTGAGCTACTTTTTGCAGAACTCCGCGCTGCTCATCTGGAAGGCAGCCGCGCGTGTTTATCCCCCCGTGGTCGAAGGCTCAATGCAGCTGTTCGGCGGCAAGCTGACCGTCTCCTATGTGTCGCTTCTCACGATCGCGGCCTGCGTCGTCATCATGATCGGCCTCACCACGTTCGTCAACAAGAGCAAGATGGGCAAGGCCATGCGTGCCTGCTCGGAGGATAAGGCGGCGGCACAGCTGATGGGCATCAACGTCAACGCCACCATTTCCGCAACGTTCGCTATCGGCTCGGCGCTCGCGGCCATCGCAGGTGTGCTGCTCTGCTCGTTCAACACCTCCCTCATGCCGACGACCGGCTCCATGCCCGGCATCAAGGCCTTTACCGCGGCGGTGTTCGGCGGCATCGGCTCCATTCCCGGCGCATTCCTCGGCGGCCTGCTCCTCGGCATCATCGAGGCCATGGCCAAGGCGTACATCTCGACGAACCTTGCCAACTCCATCGTGTTCGCCGTGCTGATCGTCGTGCTGCTCGTCAAGCCCGCCGGACTTCTCGGCAAGTCCGTGACGGAGAAAGTGTGAGGTGGCCGGAATGACACAGAAAATGAACAAATTCAACTCGCTCAAGAAAACCACAAAGGTCGACTTTGCGACCTATCTCGGCGTGATCGTTGTCTTTATCATCACGACGATCCTGCAAAACAACGGCTCACTCAAGCGCTCCGCCATCGGCCTGCTCGTCCCCATCTGCTGCTACATGTCCATGGCCGTGTCGCTGAACCTGACGGTCGGTATCCTCGGCGAGCTGAGCCTCGGCCACGCGGGCTTTATGAGCGTCGGCGCCTTCTCCGGCATCGTCGCCTCGCAGAGCCTGATCGGCGCTATCCCGAGCGCGCCTGTGCGTCTCGCTGTCGCGATGGTCGTCGGCGCGATCTTCGCCGCCATCGTCGGCCTGCTCATCGGCACGCCGGTGCTCCGCCTGCAGGGTGACTACCTCGCCATCGTCACGCTCGCCTTCGGTGAGATCATCAAGGAGCTCATCAACTGCCTCATCATCGGCTACGATGAAAACGGCCTGCACTTCATCTTCAACCCCGCCGGCAACAAGACGGTCGACGACCTCGGTCTGAGCGATACCGGCACCGCCATCATCAAGGGCGCGCAGGGCGCGACCGGCACCGCCACGATCGCAACATTCACCGCGGGCTTCATCCTCGTGATGCTCACGCTCATCGTCGTGCTGAACCTGACGCGCTCTCGCGCGGGCCGCGCGATCATGGCCATCCGTGATAACCGCATCGCCGCGCAGGCCATCGGCCTGAACCTGACGAAGTACAAGCTCATGGCGTTCGTCACCTCCGCCGCCCTTGCGGGCGCGGCAGGCGCGCTCTATGGCCTGAACTACTCCTCCCTTCAGGCGACGAAGTTCAACTTCAACCTCTCGATCCTCGTGCTGGTGTTCGTGGTGCTCGGCGGTCTCGGCAATATCTGGGGCTCGCTCATCGCCGCCGCAGCGCTGACGATCCTGCCCGAGGCGCTGCGTCAGTTTGCCGACTTCCGTATGCTCATCTACGCGATCGTGCTGATCTTCGTCATGCTCGCGACCAACGATCCGCAGGCCAAGGCGTTCTTCCAGAGACTTCTGCCCCATCACCGCGCCAGTGCTGAAAAGGAGGATTGACCATGACACAGAAAGAAAAAGCCAAGCTCGTTCCCGTCTCCCGTGAACCGGCGCTTTTGACCGAGCGCGACGCGGACAAGTCCCCCGTGCTCGAGTGCATCGACCTAGGTATCACGTTCGGCGGCCTGAAGGCGGTCGACAACTTCAATGTGACCATCGGCCGCACGGAGATCACCGGTCTCATCGGCCCGAACGGTGCCGGCAAGACGACGGTCTTCAACCTGCTCACCAAGGTCTACCAGCCCACCCACGGCACGATCCTCTTAAACGGCAAGGATATCCACGACCTCAACACCGCGCAGGTCAACCGCGCGGGCATCGCGCGCACATTCCAGAATATCCGCCTGTTCGGCGAGCTGAGCGTGGAAGAAAACATCACCGTCGCGATGGACACGCAGATGCACTACACGATGCCCGAGGGCATCTTCCGCCTTCCCCGCTTCTGGAAGGAAGAGCACGTCGTCCACGAGCGCGCGATGGAGCTCCTCTCCATCTTCCACATGGAGGACCTTGCGGGTGCCAAGGCGAATTCCCTGCCCTACGGCGCACAGCGCCGCCTGGAAATTCTCCGCGCGCTGGCGACGAACCCGAGTCTGCTGCTTCTTGACGAGCCCGCCGCCGGCATGAACCCGAGCGAGACGGCTGAGCTGATGGAAAACATCCGCTCCATCCGCGATACGTTCAAGATTGCGGTGCTGCTCATCGAGCACGACATGAACCTCGTCATGAACATCTGCGAGGGCATTGCCGTTTTGAACTTCGGCCATGTCATCGCCAAGGGCACACCCGAAGACATTCAGAACAATCCCGAGGTCATTGAAGCCTACCTCGGCAAGCAGAAGGAGGCCTAACGATGGGACAGATCTTACAGGTGAACGATCTTCACGTTTACTACGGCAGCATCCACGCCGTCAAGGGCGTTTCCTTCGAGGTCAACGAGGGCGAGGTCGTCACGCTCATCGGCGCGAACGGCGCGGGTAAGTCGACCGTTCTGAACACGGTCTCCGGCCTTCTGCATCCCAAGCACGGCAGCGTTGTTTTTGAAGGCAAGGACTTAAAGGGCGTCCCCGCGCACAAGATCGTCGAGCACGGTCTTGCGCAGGTTCCGGAAGGCCGCCACGTCTTTTTGCAGATGACGGTCGAGGATAACCTCGAAATGGGCGCTTACACCCAGCCGAACTCCACCATTGAAGCGGGCATTGCGGACGTCTACGAGCGCTTCCCGCGCCTCAAAGAGCGCCGCAAGCAGATCGCCGGTACGCTCTCCGGCGGCGAGCAGCAGATGCTCGCGATGGGCAGAGCGCTCATGTCGAAGCCGAAGCTTCTGATGCTCGACGAGCCGTCTATGGGCCTCGCTCCGATCCTCGTTGAGCAGATCTTCGACATCATCCGCGAGCTGCACGCCGCCGGCACGACCATTCTGCTCGTTGAGCAGAACGCGCAGGCCGCGCTTTCCGTCGCCGACCGCGCCTACGTGCTCGAAACGGGCCGTATCACGCTCTCCGGCACCGGTAAGGAGCTCATGGCCAGTGACGCCGTGCGCAAGGCCTACCTCGGCGGTTAAATCGCCGGCAAACGCAAAGAGCCATCCATTTGGGTGGCTCTTTTTTTGTACACTTCCGCCGCAGTGCAAAATTTCCGTCTGACCTACTGCACATTTGCAAAAGATATGCTATACTGTCGTGACAGAACGCATTTTTCTGCCGCGCTGCGGCGGAGAGACGATCGGAGGGAGTCGGATGTTCAAAATACTCATTGCCGAGGATGACCGCGAGCTGCGCCAGCTCTTCGCCCACGTCCTCACCAAAAACGGCTATACGGTGCTCGGCGTCTCCAACGGCGAGGAGGCGCTTGCTGCGCTCGAGCAGAGCTACTTCGACCTCATCATCTCCGATATCATGATGCCGAAGATGGACGGCTTCGAGCTCGTGCGCTCCATCCGTGAGAGCGGCTCGTCCATCCCCATCCTGATGATCACCGCGCGCGACGCGTTCGACGATATGCGCCTCGGCTTTCTCTCCGGCAGCGACGACTATATGGTCAAGCCCATCAACATCGGCGAGATGGTGCTGCGTGTGAGCGCGCTGCTGCGCCGCGCGCAGATGGCGAGCGAACGCCGCCAGAGCATCGGCGGCACAGTGCTCGAGTGCGACTCCCTGTGCATCACCGTGAACGGCGAGAGCACGGTCCTCCCGCAGAAGGAATTCATGCTGCTCTACAAGATGGCGTCGTTCCCCGGCCGCATCTTCACGCGCCAGCAGCTCATGGACGACATTTGGGGCTATGACTCCAGCACCGATACCCACACCGTCGATGTGCACATCGGCAGGCTCCGCGAACGCTTCCGCGACAATCCGGACTTCAAGATCGTCACGATGCGCGGCGTCGGCTACAAGGTGGTGAAGACATGAGCAAGCGCAGGAACAAATTCCTTGATATCCGCGTGCAGTTCTTCTTCATCTGCATGGCGGGCTTCATCGGCGTCGCGCTGCTGGCGACGCTCGCGACCTGGGGGCTCGAGCATCTGGGCATCAACGTGCCGACCTTTGTGTGGCTGCTCATCTTCACGCTGCTGCTCGGCAGCGCCACGGCGGCAGGCTTCTCCGTCGCGTTCTTCGCGCCCATCTCGCGCCTGTCGCGCGCGATGAAAGAGGTCGCAGACGGTAACTTTCACGTCAAGGTCGAAACGAAGAGCATCTTTCGCGACATCCGTGACATTTACGACAACTTCGACCTCATGGTGCGCGAGCTGAGCGCGACCGAGACCCTGCAGACCGACTTCATCTCCAACGTCTCGCACGAGTTCAAAACGCCCATCAGCGCCATCGAGGGCTACGCTTCGCTTTTGCAGGAACACCAGCAGTCGCGCGAGGAGCAGGACGAGTACATCGACAAAATTCTCTTCAACACGCGCCGGCTCTCCGCGCTCGCGGGCAACATCCTGCTGCTCTCTAAGCTCGACAGTCAATCCATCCACCCCCAGCGCGAGCGCTTCCGCCTCGACGAGCAGGTGAGGCAGAGCATCCTCGCCCTTGAGCGCAAGTGGACGGAAAAGGAGGTCGATTTCGATGTCGACCTCGACGAAATCGAATTCACGGGCTACGAGGGGCTCTTGCAGCACGTGTGGTCGAACCTCATCGACAATGCCATCAAGTTCAGCCCGCACGGCGGGCTCATCCGGATGCGGATGCTGCGCGAGGACGGTCACATCCTCTTCACCATCGACAACGAGGGGCCGTCCATCCCGGATGCGGATAAAGCGCGCATTTTTAACAAATTCTATCAAGGGGACAGCTCGCACGAGTCTGAGGGCAACGGCCTGGGGCTCTCCCTCGTGCGCAAGATCGTCACCATGCACGGCGGCGAGGTGCGCGTCGAAGACCCGGTGAACGGCGGCTGCCGCTTCGCTGTGACGCTGCCCGAGCAGATGTGACCGCCGTTCTTCCACAAAGTTTCAACAAAAATTGAGCTTGTCTTCACCATTTATTCGCTTTTGTGTGCTATACTGATTTTTAACGATCGCTCAAGGCGGCGTTCTCCCGGCGCATTCGCTGCGTCGGACTTTCCTTACGGAAAAAGGAGGTATGACCGTGGGCTTTCTGCGCTGCTGCGTCTATTACGCGGCTTTAGGTGCCGTGTCGTTTTTCATCGGCAGACTTCTTCCGAAGGAGTGGTTCCACGCGGACCGTTTCCCCTACCGCTGCGCTCCCTGGGAGGCAAAGCTCTACCGCGTGCTTCGCGTGCACGATTGGCAGGACAAGGTGCCCGACATGAGCAAGATCGTCCCCAAGCTCATCCCCGCGAAAAAGCTCGACTCAGACTTTCGCGCGCAGCTTCCGCGCATGATCGAAGAGACCTGCGTCGCTGAGTTTACGCATTTCGTGCTCATCCTGCTCGGCTTTTACGCACTGCGCCTCTGGCCAGGAACGGGCGGCGCGGTCGTCACCGCCATCTATATTCTATTCGGCAACCTGCCGTTTCTCATCATCCAGCGCTACAACCGTCCGCGGCTGCAAAAGCTTCTCGCCGCGCAGCAGCGCCGGAGCAGACGCAACCAAGAAGAACAACAGTAAAGGATCGGATCTTTTCATGAAAGTCTTGATTTTAAGCTGCAACACCGGCGAGGGGCACAACTCCTGCGCCGCGGCGCTCGCGGAGGAGTGCCGCCTTCAGAACATCCCCTGCGACACCGAGGACGCCCTGCGCTTCATCTCGCCCGAGGTCTCGCGCTTTATCTCCAACTGGCATGTGCGCATCTACCGCCACGCGCCGGGCCTGTTCCGCGTGGGCTACCGTGCGGCGGAGGACCATCCCGCACAGTTTCACGAGGGCTCCGCGCTCTACCGGTACCTCACGCAGGGGGCGGAGACGCTCAGCGGCTTCATCGCCGGCAGCGGGTACGATACCGTCATCTGCACGCACACCTTCGCGGCCCTCATGGTCAGCGAGGTCGTGAAGACGCACCTTCCGGACCTCAAGACCTGCTTCATCGCAACAGACTACACCTGCTCGCCCAGCGTGAAGGACAGCTCGCTCGACCGCTATTTCATCCCCGCGACCTCGCTGGGCTCGGACTTTCTCGGCGGCGGCATCACGCCTGAGCGGATGCGTGCCTGCGGTATCCCCGTGCGCCAGATGTTCCAGTCCCACGGCCGCAAGGAGGAGGCCAAGCGCGCCTTCGGCATCCCGGCGGACCACCGCCACCTTGTGATGATGTGCGGCAGCATGGGCTGCGGCCCCATCATGAGCATCGCCCGCCGCATCGGGCGAGATCTCCCCGACGATCAGGACCTCACGATCGTCTGCGGCACGAACGACCGGCTCTTCGACCGCCTCTCCCGCCGGTTTTACGGCGTAAAGAACGTCCATATCCTCTCCTACGTCAAGGACATGGCCCTGCTCATGGACTCGGCGGACCTCTATCTCACAAAGCCTGGCGGCATCAGCGTGACTGAGGCGGCGTCGATGCGCCTTCCCATGGTGTTTATCGACGCGGTCGCGGGCTGCGAGGAGTACAATAAAGACTTCTTCCTGCGCACGGGCGGCGCAGCCACAGGCAAAACGCCTGCCGAGATCGCACGCGTGAGCCTGAAGCTCCTCAGCGATGAAAACACGCTCGAAAAAATGGGCGATGCGCTGGATACCGCCGTGCCGCACGACGCGGCGGCGAATATCCTCTCGGAGATGACCGAAGCGGAAGAGGAGGGAGAGCTGGCATGATCAAGCCCTATGTCGACTACCGCAAGTTCCGCTTCAGCAAGCTGAGCACACCAGAATTTTCCCACGTATGGCTGCTGCTCTTCTGGCCCGTCTTCGGGCTCGGTTTTTCATATGTCGAGCGCTTCTACCCCGTAACGCATTACATCGAGATGCACTGCGCGCTCGACGACCTCATCCCCTTCAACGAGTGGTTCCTCATCCCGTACTTATTCTGGTTCGTCTACCTTATCGGTGCGGTCGCCTACACGTTCTTTTTCGACGTGCCGGGCTTTCGCCGCATGATGCATTTCGTGATGATCACCTACTCGGCGACCCTTCTCATCTACTTTCTCTTCCCCACCTGCCAGATGCTGCGGCCCGAGGTCTTCCCGCGTGACAACGTGCTCACACGCTTTATCGCTGGCTTCTACGTGTTCGATACGAACACGAACGTCTGTCCCTCGCTGCACGTCATCGGCTCGCTGGCGGCGTTCTTCGCCTTCTGGCACACGCCGATCTTCTCCACAAGGGGCTGGCGCATCGCCTCCGGCATCACGGCGTTTTTCATCAGCATTTCGACCGTCTTTATGAAGCAGCACTCCGTGCTCGACGTGCTCGCCGCCCTCCCGCTGTGCGCGATAGGTTACTATTTTGCCTATGTGCACAAGCCGAAGCGCACCCGCGCGAAAGCGGTCATTGAGAAATAGATATCCTCTCAGCAGAAGCGTCATGCTCCTGCTGATTTTATACAGCCATATCCACCGCTTTACAGTGCGAAAGTGCATATATGCGTGTATAAATGTATAATTTGAAGCCTTTTTGTGCTGTTTTCCCGTTTTCTGTACGAGTTGCACAGAAAAGCTTTTGTTTTTGTCTCTTTTTTTGAATCAAAAATCATTGACAACGAATAAATAAACATCTATACTCTCATTATCGTTTATGAAACGAATGAAAATTCGTCCAACGATAAAATAATATACAAGATGGAATGAAATTCAAAAAGGAGCGAAATCACCATGAAAAAGTTCACTGCACTGATGCTGGCTCTGATGATGAGCCTTTCGCTGGTCGCCTGCGGCAATAAGACCGACGACAGCAACACCCCCGCCGATGATACCAACACCGACAGCAACACCGAGCAGACCGGCGGCACGCTGGTGCTCGGCACCTCCGCCGACTATGCCCCGTACGAGTTCATGTATGCCGATGACAACGGCAACATGCAGTACGCCGGTATCGACATTTCTGCCGCGCAGTACATCGCTGACGAGATGGGCATGGAGCTGCAGGTCGAGAACATGAACTTCGACTATCTGCTCACCTCCCTTGCCAAGGGCGACTATGACATGGTCATGGCGGCCATGGAGGCCACGGAGGAGCGCCTCAACTCCGCCGACTTCTCCGATCCCTACTACACCGATATCCCCCCGATGATCCTCGTCAAGGCTGACGCTGCCGATCAGTACGCCACCCTCGCCGACTTTGCCGGCAAGAGCGTCGGCGCACAGGCCGCCACCACCAAGGAGACCATCGTCACCGACCAGATGGAGGGTGCAAACCTCGTTTCTCTGACGCTCGTGACCGACCTTGTCAACGAGCTGGTCTATGACAAGATCGACGCGGTCGTGCTTGATGGCGCTGTCGCACAGGAATATGTGGATGCCAACCCCGATCTGGCCATCGCCGGTGCCTCCTCCGAGCTCGGCGAAGCCCAGCCCTACTGCATCGCTGTTGCCAAGGGCGACCCCAAGGGCCTGCTGCCCGGCATCAACGAGGCCATCGCCAAGATGACTTCCGAGAACAAGATGGAAGAGTTCATCGCCGCTGCCGATGAGCTGAGCGGCAAGGCCGTCGAGGTCACCCCGGACGCTCCTGCGGCCTAAGTTCTCCCCTTAATTTGCTCTCTTCTCACTATCTCTCATTGCCAAAGAGCAAAGCCCCCAAATGGCTTTGCTCTTTGGCGTCTCTATGAAAATCTTGAAAGGAGATCTCTCCCATGGATCTTGCCACATGGTGGAGCGGCCTTTTTACCGGCATGTCGCCGGCGTCGTTCATCAACTTTTCCTTCCTGCCGAAGTACGGTGTGTACTTCCTGCAGGCGCTCGGCTACACGCTCCTGCTGGCCGTTGTTTCGGTCGCACTGGCGGTCATCCCGGCGCTGCTGCTCGCGTTCATGCGCCTGAGCAAGAATCGATTCGTGCGCGGCGTTTCGGGCGCGTACATCGCGATCTTCCGCTCTACGCCGCTGCTCGTGCAGCTCTCGATCATCTACTTCGGTCTCTTTGGCGCGATCTCCATCCCGCGCCTGTACCTCTTCGGCTTTATCGACATTTCGCGCTTCATCCCCGGCGTCGTGGCCCTCGCGCTCAACAGCTCGGCCTATGTCGCTGAGATCTTCCGCGCAGGCATTCTTGCTGTCGACGCAGGCCAGACCGAGGCCGCGCGCTCGCTGGGTCTCTCCGCCACGCAGGCGATGAAGCTCGTCGTGCTTCCGCAGGCCATCAAGAATGTTCTGCCCGCGCTCGGCAACGAAGTGGTCACCATGGTCAAGGAATCGTCCATCTGCTCCACGCTCGGCATGGTCGAGTTGATGTTTGCCGCGAAGACCGTGGCGACGTCTACCTACATTTCCCTCGCGCCTTACGTGCTGGCGGCGCTGATGTATTTCTGCATCACCTACCCCGCCGGCAAGGCGATCGAAGCGCTCGAAAGGAGGATGCGTCGTGGCGACAAGCACTAATTCTCTCATCCGCGTGACGGACGTCTGCAAGGAGTACAACGGCGGCAGCGTCCACGCGCTCTCCCACTGCAATTTAAGCGTGAAAAAGGGCGAGGTCGTGGCCATCATCGGCCCCTCCGGCAGCGGCAAATCGACGCTGCTGCGCTGCCTGAACCTCCTCGAGCAGCCGACCTCCGGCACCATTTACTTCAAGGACGTCGCCCTCAACGGCAAGAAGGTCAACTTGGACCTCCACCGCCGCGAGATGGGCATGGTGTTCCAGCACTTCAACCTCTTCCCGCATATGACGGTCAAGAAGAACATCACCCTCGCACCCGTCAAGCTGGGTCTCAAATCTCAGGCGGAGGCCGACGAGCAGGCCATGGCGCTGCTTGAGCGCATCGGCCTTGCCGACAAGGCGAATGAGTATCCCGCGATGCTCTCCGGCGGGCAGAAGCAGCGTATCGCCATCGTGCGCGCGCTCGCCATGGCGCCCGAGGTCATGCTCTTCGACGAGCCGACCTCCGCGCTCGACCCCGAGATGGTCGGCGAGGTGCTCGATTTGATGCGCGACCTTGCGAAAGACGGCATGACGATGGTCGTCGTCACGCATGAGATGGGCTTCGCCCGCGAGGTCGCCGACCGCGTCGTCTTCATGTCCGAGGGCGCGATCATCGAAGAGGGCTC
>OIXV01000187.1_pt1 | contig 61000 bp, 81 predicted proteins | sample 1587771 | NCBI WGS metagenome assembly OIXV01 (sample SAMEA3888893, study PRJEB22519) | human gut metagenome | biome: human gut; feature: human-associated habitat; material: faeces | place: Denmark | collected 2010
CTAGGATAACCTCTCTGCTATCCTCTTTTTCCTCATACGTCATGCACACTTTCCACCTTTCCTTGTATTTATCGTACTATTTATCCACATATTCTTACGCCATACACCTTATACCCACCCCATAATAGGGGGTGAATATTCCGACCAGAATTAAAATAACCTCCACTACACCAATTCCGTCTTCTTCCTGTAAAACCTGTTTCAACCGATACCATCTCCACATAATTTCCGCTCCTTTTCATATTTTCATTTTACTTTTGTATCCCTTTTTCTTTCACACCATTTACATTTTAAGTATACCTACAACTGCACCGACAAAAATGCCGGTACGATCACAATCACCAGAACAACTGCAAGCATCAGAAACATTGGAAGTAACAGCTTCGTTCCTGCTTCTTCTCCTGCTCTCTTTGCGTGTGCTTTCCGTTCTTCCTGCGCCTGTATGGCTTCTGTTTTCAGCAATTGTCCCAGTCCTTTTCCACCTTTACGCAGATTCTGTGACAGCAGTGCGCCGAGTCGTATATACTCCTGCCTTTCACATCTTCTACCGAAACGCTCATAGCTCTCTGACTCCATGACGCCGCTTTCCATCTCATAACAGGTCTGTTTCATTTCTTCATATACAAAACGTTCACCCCAGACTTCTCTCTGTGCTTCATAATCTGTTACAATCTTCCACCATGCCCGTTTTAATGTCATTCCTGCCCCTAAATACAGCATCAGTTTGTTCAGAACTTCCGGGTAATCCAGAAGCATCTGCTTCTGCCGTTCTTTTTTCGCTTCATCGTCTTTCTGTTTCTCCAGTGCACACAAAAGCACACCCGTAAGAATACCCATCACGATTACGATCAGTCCCCGGTAATCCATCTCCCGGTAATATTTCACCGCTTTCTGCCCTAGTGTCTGTGGCAGGACAAAACGTTTCTTTTCCCGTGTCTCTTTTTCTTTTTCTTCAATTTTCTCTTTCAGTCTTGCTGTTTCTTTTTTATTTCCGCTGAGTGACTCCGGATAGATCACTGCAGCACAACTGTATCTTGCCTGTTCCATCCGGTCTTTCGTATAAGTCAGTACTGCATGAAGCTCGATCGGCGTACCGTCTGTCCGAACATGTTCTTTCTGGATCTCACCATATACATTCATAACCTTGTATTCCGATAATTCCCAGCTTATCTCCACCGGTTCTCCTTCCAGCGTTGTCATCAGATTAAGGTCCTGTTCTACATGATCCAGTGATTCATTTTCTCCCGGCATCTGCTTCTCAATTTTTCTGATACAGCGTCGGAAAAATTTCTTCATATCCTGTTTTGTATATTCCTGTTCTCCAACTTCAATTTTCAGTTTTTCTTTCTGTGAATCGCCGATAACCGCTTCCAGATCATGCATACTGCTTCCTTTCCCGGATGGGTTTCTTGTCAACCCATCTTTCATCGCTGTCCGTGTCTGTCCGAAATCCACCGCCAGAAGTGTAAGCCCCAGAATGAACATGCTCACAGCAATACCCACGCTCAGACTTCGATATCTACCATTTTTGCACCAAGCACGTATGCGCCGGCATAGATTCCCAAACATACAGACATCACCCCGATTCCTAATATATTTCCATACAGGTAAGACATAAATTCCGGAAAACTCAGCCGCATATAAGCGATAATGGCATAGGGAATGATCGACATTACTTTATATTCATATTTCTTTGCCGCAAGAAGTGTTTCGATCTCCCTCTTTACCTCTATTTTTCCGCTGATCTGATCCACAGTGTTCCGAATGATCGCGATCATATCTCCACCACTTTTTTTTGCTGCTGTAAATACAACTGAAAAATTCCGTACATCTTCCATATCTACCCGCCTTGCGAACTCATCAAATACCTGTTCCATCGACATACTAAGCCTCAGTTTTCTTGTCATGACTGCCAGTTCCTTAGAAATAACTGCCTCTTTGGGATAGACCATCATTAATTCTTTTTGCGTCTCCCGCACTGCGTTTTCCACTGAATATCCTGTGTTCAGTCCCGCGGCGAGACTCTGGATCATCTCTTTGAACTCCAAAAGAAACACCTGTTGTTTTTTCCTCACGCATTCCTTTTTCTTTATCCGGTAATACGGAATTCCGACCGGTATCAGAAACACCACTGCCCAGATTTCCCGATAATAGAGCCATGCAGTCAGTGCGAGAAGCGCAGCTGTCTGCCCTGCCATTTTCATTCGTTCTACCGGTTTTACAGCCTGCTGCCAGTAATTTTGTGATATTTTCAAGCTCTCGTTCTTTTCTCCAGATCCCCTGAATCTTCCCATGTACTTCTCCTGTCTCTTCAAATGTATATAATGGTTTCAGTATCACTTCTCCGTCTTCGTATCCCATCACTTCTGTAACTGCCAGCAGCTTCCTGCTCTTATCCCGTAATCTTCCCAAATGGACAATGATATCAATCCCGGACGCAATCTGTCTTCTGACCGCCGGAAGCGGAATATCCATTCCCATTAATACCATTGTCTCCAGTCTTGCGAGCATATCCTTTGGACTGTTCGCATGTCCGGTACTAAGGCTCCCGTCATGTCCGGTGTTAAGTGCCTGAAGCATATCTATTGCTTCCGCCGAGCGCACCTCGCCGACAATAATACGATCCGCCCGCAATATAAAAAAGTGAACGTAAAATAAAGGAGGTCTTTTAATGATTTTGTGTTTTGAATTATCAATGCCGTACGCGGCAAGCTGGAACGGTAAATGGTCCGGAGCGGATCAGGGGCACTACATTTTCAAAACGTCCCAGGCCGCCTCTATGCAGAAGCTGTTTGCCAAACTCGACGGAGGCTCCTGGGCTTATCGTTGGGACGATGGTTGGTGTGCCGTGATTTCTGCTCGTATCGTTGATGCGAAGGAAGCCAGGAAACTCCGCAAAGCAAACGCTGGATTCTGTGGTTACGACTGGATGGTGAAGGATATCCTTGCCTTCGGTGAAATCAAAAAACGATAGGAGGTGATTCATCGTGGCTTGTAAAATTAAAACGCTCCTGCAGTGCAAGCACTGCAGGCATGATCTTGAGTTTGCGACAGTGTGTGGTAATCGTCGCGTGCCGCTTCTCTGGTGTCCAGACTGCGATATTTTGTATCAATATCTCGGTCCGGAAGAGGTGATCGTTGATCGTTCAGCGAGCGTTGAATATGTGCGCGCGCTTGCGAATGAATTTCTGGTTGAAATGTCATAATTACCACCAAAAACCGGCCGAGATCTTTGTGCAAATTACTGTTATAAATAACTTGAATAGTACCGGCATCAGAGCTAATATACAGACAACCTAAAGGAAAGCAAATAAATGAATCGGAGGTCTTAGTATGAAGCAGTTGAGAAATATAATTGACGTATGGAACATGATTGAAAAGTTTAACCTGCAGGGCTGGGTGGTAAAAGATAGCACCGTGATTCTTCTTCCGGTTGCTGAATACGAACGGCTTCTCGCAAGCGTTAAAAACAAGAAATATATTCGCAGCTTGGCGAGATAGGAGGTATGAATCATGAGGAAAACAAACCGTGTTTACTTGGTAACCTGGAGCTATCCTGGCGGCGGTTGGGACGTCGTCAGAGCTTACGTCGATACGAAAGCGCAGGCCAGAAAGGCTGCAAAGGATCAATTCGGATCCTGTATCGAAATTCACGACATTGAACTCTGGGAGAGTTGATCTCCCAGGTATTAAACCGCCGATGGCAGGTCCGAAGCCCTGCAGGAAGAAGCGCGACGGGTACCGTGGATTGATGTTCGACAAGTTTCCCTGGTTTTTAATGTGAAAGCCTGAAGGTCTGGCTGCCCCGCCGGACGTCCTCGTAAATCTTGCACCCGGCCATCGGCCAGAAAGGCGACGCCTATGATTGTATAAATTTTATCCTGGGTTTTCTGCAGCTTCCCCACGCAGCCGAATTGAAGCGCTCCACGGTTATCCTTTTGGAAAGGAATAAATAAAAATGTTTGACAAAGAAAAATTGAAAGCTGCCATGGTTGCTCATGGCGATCTGAATAAAGACTTGGCAGAATACCTCGGTATGTCTGTCCCTAACTTCTCGACCATCTGGAATGGCCGGCAGCAGTTCAATGTGAAGCACATCCGTCTGATTGCTTTGCGCTATTCCCTGGATCCTGTACAGGTGTGGGATATCTTCTTGTTCCCTGAAGGATTCGTCTCTGATATCAATATCTAACAAAAGCCCAGGAGCTCAGCTCCCAGGCTTTCTTTTTGTCCATATTAAATTGCAATCAGATCTTTCCAGGTCTTTTCTCCGCACTCTCCGTCTACGGCCAGAGCTCCGTTTCTGGATTTCTGGTAAGCCTTGAGTGCATAGATCGTGTTCTCATCAGCCTTTCTGGATAAACTCAGGGCCTTTCCATTTTTGCCCTTGAATCCTCTTGCTCTTAAGATCTCCTGCAGCAGCAGGACGGATGTTCCTGTGGATCCGAGTTTCACAAGTGCAGGTTCAAACATATAGCCAGCTCCTTTCGTAGTTGTTTCCGGTGTCACAGTTTCTGGTTTCTTTGTTGGCTTGCTTCCGCTCGTATTTACGAGACCGGAGAAGTCGATTCCTTTTCCGGTGAATCTGAGACGGTGCGTCCAGCCATGACTATACAGGTACCACGGCTGCGTTCTGATCTCATTTCCGGAGTTGTCCTTTGTGTCCGTCGTTCCCTCGGAGCTTCTGGCATGGACAATGTTGTCCTTACCAATCGCCATTGCTACATGACTATTGGATCCATTTGGATTATTGTCCGCCAGTTCCAGATCGCCTTTGATCATCTGTGCATGAGCTGTCTGATTTCTGGCCACGACCTCAAACCCGCATTTTAACATTTCCAGCATATTGCCGGTGTAGCTGCAGTGCTCCTTCAGGTATCTGGCCTGCTGAGTAAGCCCATTCTTAAGGAATGCGTAGTAGTAAGCAGTCAGGGTCAGCGAACTGCAATCGAAAGACTTTGGTGCATTGATTTCATACAAACTCCGGATTCTCTGGCTGTATCCGTGATCGTTATCATTTGCGATTCCGACCGCAAACTCTACCGCATCGTTCCGGATGTTCTGAATGATCTGTTCTTTTGTTTTCTTCACTTCTGGCTCCCCCTTGTCATTTTTGGAATAATCTTTGTAGAAGACGTTCCGGTCTACGGTTCCGCTAATACCAGGGATCTTGGCCTTGGAGCTGTACTGCCAGCCGACGCCGAAGTCTGGCCGGAGTCTCTCCTGGAGCCATCCGTTATCGTTGGCCGGATACCTTGCGATCCAGAAATCGTACTTCTTCAGGTGACTGCAGATCACATTCATGTACCAGTCCACGTTGCAGTAGATGCCGAACTTGTAACCTGCTGCCTCTACGATTTCTCTGAAAGCATCAGCCATCTTGTGGATACTCTCAGCTCCGATGCTTCTCTGGTTATTGTATTCCAGGTCAAGCCATACCGGATACTGCAGCTTCCTTCCATTCAGGACGGATACGACTTTCCTGGCTTCGCTCTGAATCTCTGCGATCGTCATTGCATAGCTGTATTTATATACTCCGACCGGGATATTGTGCTTTTTACATCCGGAGAAGTTTCTCTCGAAGCAGCTATCGATCACGTTGCCTGCTTCTGTAATTCGAATAAAGACGAAGTCCATCCCATAGCTCGCTACCTTATCCCAGTCAATCTGCCCCTGCCAAGCAGAGACGTCAATTCCTTTGATTTCCATGCTGGTCCTCCTTTTCTGAAAGAGGGCAGCAGTGCCGCCCTCTGTTTCTTATTCCTCAGTGTCATCTACGCCGATGCCAGGAAGGACCTCAGTTCCATCGATGGACGGAGCTGCTCCTGCTGCATCAGCCAGGCCTTCTCCGATCACATATGCGATCACTGTAGCTCCGGCCATGATCAGCGCAGCTACCTGGGACGCCTGGTTCTCAGTTCCACCGCACGCCACGATCATCATTGTTACGAAGTTTGCAATCGCAAGCCAGAACTTCCGGCTCGTCAGTTTCTTTGCCCAGTTAATATTCTTCATGTCATTGCCTCCTTAAATGATATGTTCGACTCCCTGCTTTGTCAGGAACTCTTTCTGTTTATGTTTTACTTCGGTCGCGTATGCCAGAGCCGCGTGCATATCCCCGTTGCAGTGTGCGTCGGGAATTCTCTGCACTGCCTTGGCCGTAGCCTCTGAAAGAGACATGCAGGCATTCACGCTGTTGATCACAACAAGCTGCAGCTGCTCCTGCTTTTTCTCTCTTGCGTCAAATTCTTTCTGCCGGCGCTGGCGTTCTTCTTTTTCCGCGGCCGCCCTGGCTTCCAGTTTTCGTTCCAAAAACCAGAAACAGAAGCCCACGGCCGCTGACGGAATTCCGGCGGCCAGGATTAATGTTTCAATCATCTCTTTCTCCTTTCATACAGCTCCTGCAGGGCTCCTGGCTGGCCGGTATATGATAGCTGCGGCATTCTCCGCAAGATTCATAAAATTGGCACAGAGGCCCGGTACAGGGCTCATATGAGCGCCTGCAGATGTTTCGTTCATCGATATGGCTGCATATGAAGTTACTCTGCAGTCTTTTTCTTTTCTTCGATGATTTCTTCCTTCTCTTCATCGGTGATCCATCCTCTCTTCACTGCAGTCTGAAGGGCTGCGTCTGTCAGGCGATCAGCCAGATATAACCTTTTGAGTCTTTCGTACATTGCGCTATGCATTAAAGTTCACCTCCCAGGGATGCGATGACTAAGTCATCAACTGTACTGCTGAGTTCCTTGTTGGCAGCAGTTAAAGTCTGCACTGTCTGCTGCAGGATCTCGATCTCAGTAAGCGGCTCACCGGCTGCTTCAGATTCTTTGGCCTTCTGAAGCCAGGCATCAAAGGAAGCCTGGACGCTTTCTTCCAGTCCTTCTCTGTAGTAGGTTTCCACCTCGTACCGGTCATAGGTGAAGTAGGTGGACGGCTCCTGATCCGCGCCGTTGTCTTTTGTGAACGGGCCGGCGACATTGTCATACAGGATTACAGTGCAGACTGTTCCCTCCTTCTTCGGGAAGGCTTCGATTTCAAGCTGCACAGATGGCTTTACATTGCTTTCTGTTCTCATTGCTTACTACTCCTTTCAATACTTTGAAGTTTATAAACGGCTGGATCCACTTCTCATAGAATCCGGTGGAGTCTGAATGATCCATGTATCCTTTGTAGCTGATCATGCCGGAGGCGTTGGTCACTGAGGCATAGCCATTTCTGGCTATCGTCCTGGCTTTACGTGATATCCTATACAGAATTGACTTCCGAAGCGTTACTTTACCGCTTGTATGGAACTTAAAACCTAAGAAGTCAAGCGGGCGAATCCGTAAGTGAAACACCTGCCAGTTGCCCTTCAGCTTCATCTGCATGCTTTGCAGATATTCTCCAACCGTCCTGATCGCTGCATGCAGTCGTTTCTTCGAATTGTCAAACAGGACCATATCATCGACGTATCTCGCGGAATGATTGAGACCACACTTCTCTGCGATCAGGTGATCTAAGTCCTGAAAGAAAAAATTTAAAAACCAGGGGGATGTGTACAGTCCAACTGGAATACCTACCGCAGTGTCTTCCGGCAGCATCTGCGTCTTGTTTGCCATGGCCTGCTGATAGCTGGCTATGATCTTAAAGGCAAGCCGCAGGAATCTCCTGTCTTTGATGCGCTTCTCCAGTTTCAGGCGAAGCTGCTCATGTGGCAGCGTTGGATAGCACTGTTTCACATCCAGGACGCCGACTTTGCTCGTTCCTTTTGGATCATTTACGATCCAACGCTTTATAACCTTCCTGGCTCCGTCGGTTCCTTTTCCTGGTACGCATCCGCAGCTATGCTCGTAGGAGCCATGTTCTACGACTTTCTTAAATACCAGGACAAATGCGTGATGAATGCACTGATCTGGAAAGAAGCGCGGCACTGCGATGATGCGTTTCTTTTTCTTTATGCCATCGTTGATCTCTCGGATGTGGTAAGCGTGCGGTATCCAACTCTCTGTTTTCAGAATCTCCTGCAGCTTCTTTGCGTATTTATCGACGTCCAGCAGAATCCTTCTGACTGATGGCCGGTCACTTTTGCGCTTTGCTGCGTTTCTGATCGCCAGCTTGATATTATCCAGGTCTACCACTCTCTCGAAGAGATGACCGATTCTCTTTGTGAATTTTATTGGTTCAGTTATCATTGGTATATTTAATCTCTTTGTTAGCCTCACCGGCTTTCAATCGTGCTACTAACCGGTGCCATTTACGGCCCATTTTCACCAAGCGGTGCGGCACCATGACTCTGCATGGCGGTGGCTCTATGGCCAGCGAATAAAGGAACGACATATTTATAAAAACCAAAAATTGAGAAATATGTCGAAAATGAGATTATTAACAAAGTGGGCGACCGCCGATGTTCCAGTTCGCATTCCCAGCCGAGTTGTTGCAGTTCCGGTTGAACGGGCCCGAGTTCGTGCCGTTGTTCACGTTACCACCCGAGATGACCACCGATCGCGCGTTCCTTTATCCCCATATATTTACAAGTTACTTTTTATTATGTTTCCGACATTTATATCGGGAACATAATCTCGCAGGGGCAAGGGCTCCCGGCATGCATGTGTTACGGTTCCTTTGCCGGAAGCTCCGGGGGAGAAAAGTCCCCCGGTCCCCCTTGAAATGGCTACTTTCTAGCTTGAGGGCGACCGCCGATGTTCCAGTTCGCAATCCCAGCCGAGTAGTAGCAGTTCCGGTAGAACGGGCCCGAGCTCGTGCCGTTGTTCACGTTACCACCCGAGAAGACCACTTCTCCGCCTTCGGCGGCATAATAGTAATCGCAGAAGTAGGTATTGCTGGACGCTCCGTTTTCTGTGCAGATTTCAATTTCTGGCCATTCCGGATCGTATCCTAATGTTTTCACATAGCCTTCGGCGGTACCTGCTACATATCCGACTTTGAAATATGAGCCAGTATATACCTTGTCGGCATATGCGCTTCTGTCATTGCAGTAGTAATGCTGATACTTCTGAATGTTATCGCCGTCTCTGAACTGCCACATATTTCCGTACCAGTCTTCGATCCAGAGGAAGCGGATCGCGCTCATTCCGTTTGTTTTGCCCTCTACGCGGCCGTTTGGTGATGCCATTCCGATAGTTGCACCTGTCGGCTGAATAGAAGACCACAGAACGCTGGTTGATGTGATCGCTACCGGATCGCCGTCGAAATATACGCATACTGCGTTGTCTACTTCAGTGGAGTCTTCGATTTTGGTCACCAGACGGTCTGCTGCCAGGTTCTGGTTCCATAAGCCGGCGCCGATAGAGATTGCCTGTCCGACTGCAAAACGGTTTCCGTAGTCCTTTGCCACAGTGATATAGTTGCCGGTTCTTTCCTGAAGGGCCAGGCCTTTTGTTCCGTCTTCCGGGAACTCCGTACGTCCGGATCCGAGAACGGCCTGCGTGTTGCTGTTTGCGAACATTACCAGGAAGCAGGTATCCAGGAAATGCATAGCCCATACGTCATCGAGGTACCAGTTGCTACCTTTGGCTGTACACAGGGTTCTGAACTGGCCACGTGTCTTATTGTGTGCCGGCACCACTCCTGCTTTAGATTCCAGTTTGTTTCCTTCTGCATTCAGGGAACCAGGGAAGATTGGGATATATACCTTTTCAGAGATTCTGCGATCAGCTCCGTCCGTGAACAGATGATCTAAGTGAAGGTGTCCGATCGGACCGGAAGAAACAGCTCTGTACTCCCACTTCACACCATCCGCGTCTGTTTCAAACCAGCGGCCGGTGTATGTCATTGGCACTTCCAGCATGACGTCTCCGTTTGTACCATCCCACTGGAAGGTTGCGTCTCCAAGGTATGCATTGACTGTTCTGTCTTCTGCCAGGTTACATGGGCGCATTTCACTGAACGGGTAATGACTCATCATGTCATTCTGAACGGTTCCATTTCCGACTGCTGCCTTGCAGATCATACCGACAGCGTCCCCGATACGTTCCCAAGCGGAAGGGCTGGCGCTGACTTTTCTTCTTACTCCGAGCAGCTCCACCTTGTTGTTTTCGATGATAGTGACTCTTGCTTCCAGAGCTTCCAGGTCAGCCTGAAGAGCCAGGGCTCCTGCGCTGTTGATAGTTACATTCGCCGCGTTGGAAACTTCCAGGTAGTAACTCATATTGATCACTGACGGAAGCACGCCGTTGTACGCTGGCATATAGTCGCTTGTAGATGCTGTCGCGATGGAATACAGGATTTCTCCCTTCTGCGGATCCTGTGCAAAGATACCAAACTCAGTGATGTCGTATCCAGTGCTCAGGGTTTCTTCTTCACTCTTGTTTGTGATCGCAATCTTTAAGATCACGGTATTCTCCGCATCGCTGATCACCTTATTCTGAATCGGGAAGGTCTGTTTCGGATTCTTCAGAGCTGTTCTGCCTTCGATGTTTTCTCCGGAAGAATAGGAGCCGGATCCGGTCTGGGCCTTCGTGATCTGGATGCTTGTCTGTCCTGCCTGGGCTTTTGCCAGGAGGGCTTTTCCTGCGGTTGTTAACTTGCTAGGGTTCCACATTAACATTAGTGTTTTTCCTCCTTAATGAATGATGTGATATTGTAAGCGTCCCCCATCTGGGCGACTGTGGTTACGCTGTGTGCTGCAGCATTGCCTGCAGTCTCATTTGTTACGCAGCTTCGATTGTCTGTTACGGATCCGAACGCTGCAAGGTGATTTCCTGCCTGGATTCCGGCATCTGCCTGCAGAGTGTTATAAACTTCTGTGCCTCTTGCTTTATCCACGATGCCAATAGCTCCCTGACGTCCTGCCTGGGCTGCCTGCACATCTCCAGATGTCGTGTTGAGCACGAAGCTGTCTCTATCTCTCACGCCTGCCGCTGTGGCTGCGTATACGGTCTGTACAGCCTCATTATCCTCTCGAAGGATATTCAGAACGGTACATTCCTGTACGGCCGTCTGAAAGGCTGCCAGGTGCATTGCTGAGTGTACATCTCGAACGATGGTAACTTTCCGAATATGAGAGCGGACGTTCTTGGACTTTCGAATCATTGCATTCAACTGTTCGATAATGTCCGGTGTCAGCCTTGCGGATGTGATGATATCGAAGGTTCCAGGCGTGAACGGTGGTTCGTCATAATTGAACCACTCCACGATTTTTCCGGCTCCGAATACTACACCGACCATCTCTGCGACGGTTGCCGGTACACCTGCGTAGGTGTACCATTTCAGGGTATTCTTAACGATTTCTCGCTTCCTCTCGATCTCCAGATTCTGTTCGTAGTACATGCTTCGCATTTCTACGGCGAAGTAATCCAGGATTTCTTCGTCCAGATCGTCTACATCACTGTAGCACTGAGTTTTATCCGCATATGATTTCAGCTTTTTAAACTGCTGTTGCAGCGCGTAGCTGAGAGCCTGGATTTCCGGATCCTTTTCCGGCCAGATATCGATGAGACCGCCTTCTGTGAATTTAATCATCTTCGATACCTCCGTATGTCACGGTCTGGCTTACCAGTTTGGCCACATTGGTTGCTCCGATCACCTGGAAGACTGGCAGCTTGACTTCTACCCTCTTGGCTCCTGCAGAAACCATCATCTGAATGAGCTGTGAAGGGTTGATGTCTCGGCCGATCTTGCTTCTCTGCCAGATGATATACTGTTCTACCGCCGCGGCCACGTTTGCTTTGATCGTATCGGCACGCTTTAGGTCGCTGCTGTTGATGTAGTATTTCACATCCAGTTTATAGTCTACTGTGTCCGGAGCTTTGACGGTTACCTTGTCGGTAAGTGGCCGGATCTGTTCGTCTGCCAGGTAAATCTGCAGGCCCTGGATGATACCTTCCGTTGGAAGTTCTCCGTTCTCCATGATGAATTCAATGATCACTTCTACCGGGTTATCACTTTTTACCAGAACGTCCGAAATACTTGAATTATAAGTCTTAACCCAGTATCTGTACGCATCCTCCGGGCCGGCTACTGAGTACTTGGAAGGAGCTATGTACACACGCTCTTTCATGCTGTCATCGTCCTCGATATCAACACCTCCGGCTGTCTTCTCTGTGTTGGCCACGCTGGCCACATAGGGAATTGGGTTTACCAAGGTATTAATTTCTCCGGGCTGCAGATCGTTTCCTTCGATTCCGGAAGTAAGGCATACGCATTCAACGTCTGCCTTTTCTTCTCCCGCTTTGATTTCTGCGTACTGTTCCGTCTCGAAGTAGATCTCGCCGTCTGTCACCTGAGTTCCCTGCGGAATCTCTACAGTGTCCGGACGAAGACCTGAAAGAGTAAAACGCACCATGGTCCTGGCCGGTTTGGCCTGTTCCCTTGCGATTCCCTTCATCGCGGCGGCATGGTCGAGATAGTCTCCGTATGTGTATTTCAGAAGGTCCATCTTGCCGGCCTTATCAATGTACTTGAATCCTTGGAAAAACTGCACTGCACATGCGTACAGTATCAGGGTTGCCGGATCCGATCTTGCAAGCACCAGGTTCTCTCCGGTGATCTCGTTATACTTTTTTTCATAATCACTTTTCAGCTCTGCCTCGATGCTCTCCAGGGTAGTGTTCCCGATAAAACTGACATCTGGCAGAATCTCCAGTTCCTTGATCATTCTGTATCCCTCCTTTCTATGTAGATTTGTGTTTCAAGAGAGGATTCGTCACCCATCTGGCCAGTTACATTTGCGATTCCGATTCCTGGGATGAATTTCTCCACTTTCTCCTGAAGGTCCATTGCGAACAGGTTCAGAGTGTCTTCTGGCGTCTGATCCAGGATATCCGGATCAAGGCCAAACCCCCGGCTTCCTGGCAGCGTGCCTTCCATGGTGCTTATCAGGCATTGAAGCTGTTCATCGTATTCTTCTAATTCTTCATAGTCTATGTCTCCGCTGGCTCTGATCGTAGCCAGACCGACGTATGCCATATGCTCGCCTCCTTATGTGTATTCCGCAAAAGTGAGATTTACGGTTGCTCTCACCAGCTCGCCCTTGTTCCAGATTTCGTCCCAGGTCTCTGAACAGGAAGATATATACATCTTCCGTCCGCCAACGAATTTCCCGCCGATCACAAGCCAGTTTACTGTTCCGGCCTTGATGGCTTTTTCTATCGTGCCGAGCATCGCTCGTGGCTTTACCCCGCATTCTGCAGATAGAACTACGGTCATTGTTGTCTCTGGAGCATTCTGCCCTACGAATTCTGATTTCGGAGCTTTTCCAAGTATCTTGTGCTGTTCCCATCTGGCACTCACTGACCGCTTCATGTTGTGCGGTGTCAGAATCTTGCTTGAACTTACAGAGAAAACGATGGTCTCACCAAAGTTCCCGATCTTGCTTTTCTTCTTGATCTTATTGTTGTATGCTTCGACCTTCTTTTTCTGCTGAAGCTTTTTCAACTCCGCTTCCTTTTTCTTTTTAAGAGCCAGCTGCTGCGCCTTGGTCAGCTTACTTTTATTACTCGGCTTTTTCTTGTTGTTCTTAGAATTCTTGCTGTTCAACGCTGATTTTGCGACCGATTTCTTTACATTACCGGTCTTTGTTACATACGTTTTATAAACATATCCGTAAGAACTGCTGCTGAACTTGATATAGTACCAGCTTCCGGAAGTATCGCAGATATTGACTGAAGTTCCTTTTGGAAGGGTCTTTATTACTTTGTAGTTGGTTCCAGCTCCATTCCGGACATTTAGGCCGCTGTTCGCATTGACCTTACCTGTCCATTTCGGTGTCTTGCCTGGCATAGAAACACCTCCTTACAGGCTGTCGAGCTTGGCTTTCATGGCCAGCAGCTGTGCCACTGTAATGGCTCCTGAAGAACAGGTGAGGCGTACAGCAGGCCCTTTTAAATCTACCGTTCCATCTTTGAACTGTGTGTAAGCCTTCCCAGGCGTTCTGGATAGCTCCTTCCTGTAGACGTCTTTTCCGGATACCTGCGGCTTATTGTCTTCGTTCCAATACGGCCCAAGGACAACTCCCAGAGCGGAGCCGTTCGACAGATGCAGAACCAGGACGTCATCTCCGATGCCCGGCATCTTATATTCATCGTTAAATGAAAGCACCGGGAACGGATCTGTTACCGCATCGTCCCGATCCGGATAGGTAACTTCGATCGTGCCTTCCTTGTAGTTAATTTTGGATACGCATCCGACTCTGATTAAATCTGACATATATCCTCCTTCTAAATTGCAATACGTTTTTTGCATTTATGCAGCGTGATCTCCTGCTTGGTCCTGCTGTCTGAAATGATCACCCTGACTTCATCAACGTAATATTTCCCGTTCGCTTTTCCAAGATCAGCTATGTTGACGGTTACGCCTGCTACTACTTTCGGATTGTAAAAGATCGTACCGGTGAGGACTGTTGCTTCCTCGTTCGCCTGGTTGATCTGTGCTGCAGCTTTGCGTTTTGCCTCAGATAAACTGTCGCACTGTTCGTTGATCCGGAGGATACGGCTGCCTTTTGCAGTTTCTTTCTTCAGACCAACATAGGCACTAAGCGCTTTCTGATTCTTACTGGCCGACTTATAAGTTATCCGGCAGCCAGTGTATGTGCCTTCCAGGGTGTCTGAATAGTCCCAGTCATCGTCTACGAAGTTGTTCCGGTGTATGGTCGTTACTGCTTTCTTTTTTTCGTATCTTCCCTTATCAAAAATGATGATCTTATTCCGGAAGACCTTCATGGAAAGCCCGTAATCCTTTACGAGATCATACAAAAATGCAGAGTCTGTCTTTTTGCTCTGTTCCACAGATGTGATCTGAATGCTTGATGCTACATAACTCAGCCCGATCTTGTACCGCTTTGCGATCTCCGCTGCAATCTGTTTTATAGTTACTTTTTTCCAGGTCTTTGTTCTCTCCCGGACTTTAAAAGATGAATTTGACGGAATAGCCAGCCCCTGCATGGTAGCCTCCAGGGGGCCTCCGCTGAATTTGACGGTATCAAGAACAAAGGATCCACAGCTGAGGACTTTGTTCTGCCCATCTGCCAGCCAGTTCTTAAACGTGAGCTTCGCGCTTACCTTGTCTCCTTTTGCTGGGTACCAGGAGCCGATCCACTTCATGTCCACGTTGTGCAGCGTAAGGTCTAAAGAATCACTGGATCCGGATGCTACATCTGCATAAGTCAGGGACTTGATGTAGTTCGCCATGCTTGTTTTCGCACGCTTCCCGTTGAATGACAGGCTGACCACGACTTGCCTTGGGTTACTCATCGGCTTCTTCCTCCTCTTCGTCGTATTCATATTCATCTTCGCTGTCGTCCTGCCTCCAGAACGGCATATCTTCATCTACTTCTTCAGGTATTTCCTCCGGCACCTGGATAACAGTGCCGGCCGAAAATACGAGAACGTCCAGGAGGTCAAGATTAGCATCCATCAGGATTCCCATGTATCCCTCGCTTCCGAACAGATCGTATGCGATTGAATCCCATGTGTCGCCCTGACTTGTTACATAGATGTCCACGTTTTTCCTCCTTTACGCAAATGATACCCTGCCCTTATTTCTAAGGTATTCCTTCATCATCTTCTCAAATTCCCTCTGGCTCATGCGGTTTGCATCCTGGATATCTTTCTTATCCGGAGCGTCTCCGTTGAACTGATAGGTTGGGCTGAATACGAAGGTAGGGTTTGGATCCTTCGGATTTCCCTTCGGATCATTGTTCTGTGTTCCGCTTAAGTCGTGAATAGTTTCCCTGATCACTGAACTCCTGTTGAATGTCGGCATCTCCAGGCTCTTTGTTCCTGGTGACGCTGCATCCTGAATCGGGGCTGCCAGTGACCGCTGTGCTTCTGCCTGAATGGCTCCACGCATTCCCTGCATACCGACGACAAGACCCTGGCCGGTGAATTTACCGGATTCCACCATAACCCTTGAAGGTGAGTGAATCTTCAGGGCGCTGTTGACTGCTGCCGATGCTGCACTGGCTATGCTGGCCGCTGCTGCCATAACGGATCCCCGCATTGCGTTGATACCGTTTACCAGACCGGACATCATGTTCACGCCTGCACTGTACAGGCTGATTCCAGCAAAAGCTCCGTAGATACCACTGGCGGTGCTTTGTGCGATTCCGAGTGCCTGACTGCATCCGCTGCTTACTGCAGATACGAGCTGACTCATTCCGGATTGAACTGCGGATACTACCATCGCCATTCCAGACTGCGTGATACTTACAGCCTGGCTGGTTGATGACTGGACGGTAGATGTTGCCGTTGTGCATCCAGCTGTCACTGTTGCCTGGATCTGCGTAGCTCCGGCAGTAATGGTCGCCGTCATGGTAGTTACAGTTGCCGTTGTGATCGTGCCGCACTGTGTCATGCTGGTTGTGACAGCTGTCGTGATCAGCGTGAAGGATGCGGTCGATACCGTACCCATGCTGGTGAATCCCGTCTGAAGAGTGGTCCTCATCGTCGTGATTCCGGTCTGCATGGCCGTCTGCATAAGTGTCATTCCCATCTGCACCGAAGTGCTCCAGGATGTCGTGCTGGTCGTGATACTTGACTGCACGCTTGTCAGCTGTGATGTGATCGTCGCTGATAAACCAGTAAATCCGGTTCCCATGCTCTCCATTGACGTCTTAGCTGCTTCGATACTGGACTGCAGCGCCTGGACTGCTGAATTGGCCGCCTCAATGGCCGAAGTGTCAACCTGAACGGTCATCTGCTGCGGTTGTGCGCTGGTCTTTACCGTCGGCGCAGAAACTTCTGCAGACTTGCCGCCGCCTGTGATTGCGTCCCAGATACCTCCGAAGAAATCCTTCACTCCCTCCCAGGCACCTTTCACCGCTTCAGCTGCTGCCGAAGCTCCGGACTTCAGGGTTTCCCAGCCTGCGTCCAGCAGGGAACCGAGACCGTCTCCGATTCCGGATATAGCTGTCGTCATGGCGCTGAATCCGCCCTGGATCAGTCCTGGCATTGCATCAGCTGCTGCCGAAGCTGCAGACTTCAATGCTTCCCAGCCTGCATCCAGAAGTGAACCAAGAGTTCCGCCTACTGTCGTGATCGCTGAACCGAGGGCGCTTAATCCTCCGGATACCGCACCAGGCAGCGCATCAACTGCGGCAGAGGCTGCTGTCTTCAGTGCCTCCCAGCCTGCGTCTAAAAGTGAACCCAGGGTACTTCCTACCGCTGAAATCGCAGTTCCGAGGGCACTTAATCCTCCAGTTACAAGTCCCGGCAGGGCATCAACTGCGGCCGAAGCTGCAGATTTCAAAAGCTCCCATCCTGAATCCAAAAGTGAACCCAGGGTACTTCCAATTCCGGTTATGACGGATTGCATCATGCTTAATCCGCCGCTGATCAGTCCCGGAAGGGCACCGGCAGCAGCTGAAGCTGCGCCTTTGATCGTCTCCCAGGCTCCGGACCAGTTCCCATGGATCACATCCATTACAACCGATATGATTCCCTGAATAATCGAAAGGCCGCCCTGAATCACAGATGAGATTCCGGACCATACGGTACTTGCTACGTTCTTGATGCTGTCCCAGGATACCTGCCAGTCAACTCCGATCAGGCTTAAAAATGCGTTGATCACTCCGCAGATCGTAGAACCTACAGTGTTAATCACATTCAGGATAAAGTTCCAGACAGACGACGTGATCGTCTGGATTCCCTGCATGGCGCCCGACCAGTCTCCACGAATGATCGAGGCTATGGTCTGAATGATTCCGGATATAACTCCGGTTACTGCTGATATAGTGTCTGCGATCAGCTGGAATACTCCGATAAATACCGGTGCCAGCAGACTGCAGAATCCATTCCAGGCTGCTGATAGCACCTGAGTGATATTCTGAAAGTTAAAACCTAACCCATTCAGGGTTGAAACGATACCCTGACCGAAGCTGCTTATCGTACTCGTGATCTGGTTCCAGATGCCTGTGATGGCACTCCGGAAGCCTTCATTCGTGTTCCATAAATGAATAAAAGCAGCAGTCAGTACCGCGATGGCTGCGACTGCGATTCCTGCAGGCGATGCGATAGCCTTGAACATACCGCCGATCTTTCCGAGCCCGCCTTTGGCCAGTGATACGACTGCATTCTTCATTCCTCCTGAATCAATCACGAACTGCTTCGCAATCGACGGGAAGTTTGTCAGCACCTGAAAAGCTGTTCCGGCTTTAGAGCCGAGACCCTTCAGTGCCGGTGCAAATGCCTTCACCGCGCTGGTTGCTTTATTGAACACCGGAGCGATCTTCGCTCCAATCAGGATTAACGGTGCAAATGCCGCCACACCCTGTGAAAGGCTTGCGGTTCCGTTACCGAGGTCTGTGAAGAAGTTGCTTACTCCATCCATGAGACCCTGACCGATTGACTGCGCCAGCGTAAGTCCTGCCTGCAGTAATCTCGGCGCCGCCTGGACGATTGCGTCTATGATCTTGCTGATAGCTTCTTCCGTTGCTGTGATAAGCTCCGGAGAACCACCGGCCAGACCGTCTGCGATAGCTACGATAGCATCTGTTCCGGCTGTGATCAGCGCCGGGATAAAGTCTCCCAGGCCCTGTGCCAGCGTGGTTGCGATACTTACGGCCGAGCTTGCGATGCTTGGAAGGTACGACGTGATCCCACTGCTGAACTGGCCGATTACATCCGTAGCCAGCTTTGTGAGTTCCGGCAGTCTTGAATCCGCCCCCTTCAGGAATTCATCAAGAAGCCGCGTTCCTGTCTGCAGGATCCTTGGCACTATCCTGATGATTCCAGAGACAAACGAAGCTCCGATCTCCGCAGCTCCGTCTCCGATTGCTCCGGCATTGTTTCTTATTCCTGTCAGGAAGCTGGTTGTCAGCGCCACCGCCATGGTGACTACCTTTGGTCCGTATTGCGATATCTTGACGATACCGTCAGCCATTACTGATCCGATTTCTCCAACGAATCCGGAGAAGCCACCGGAAACAAGGGCATCTGACAGTTTATAAATCTCCTGTGTGCCGTACTGTACCGCCGCTCTGAGAGGTTTATTCAGGTTATCATAGATCTTGATTCCGGTATCCTGAAGAGCCGACTGGAATATGGCCATGTCACCTTTCAGGTTGTCCAGTTTCGTCTTGGCCATATCCTCCAGAGCGCCATCTGCATTCTGAAGTTCATTAGCCAAGGCATCCCACTCGATTGCTCCATCCGCTGTGGTGGCATTTAAACCTTGCAGGAGGTCGTTCAGTGCATCGACGTGCTGTTTTCCACCGATTGCCGCCAGAGCCGCATTTCGCTGCTCCTGGGTCATTCCGGCGAGCTTTCCGTTCAGTTCTGTCAGTGTTCCTTTTAAACCCTTGAAGTTTCCCTCACTGTCAAATGCTGACAGACCGAGTTTTTCCATCATGGTTCCTGCTTGTCCGGCTCCGGATGTCAGGTTGACCATGATCGCATTCAGGGCATTTCCGGCTTCACTTCCTTTGATACCTCGGTTTGCCATGACGCCCAGCGCAGTAGCACTCTCTGTGATCGGAACGCCGAGGTTCTTCATGGTACCGCCTACGCCGATGTAGGCTTCCATGAGTTGCTCTGCAGTTTGATTCGATTTATTATTCGCTTTCGCGCAGATGTTCAGGTAATCAGACAAGCCATCGACGGTGACTCCGCAGGCAGACATGGAATCAGTAACCAGGTCTGATGTCCTGGCCAGATCAAGCCCTGTCGCTTCTGAAAGTCTCAGGACGGAAGGCAGACCTTTTATGGACTGGTCGACCGTCCAGCCGGCTAGAGACATGTACTCAAGTGCCTGAGCTGACTCTGTGGCCGTCTTGGAAGTCTCGCGGCCCATCTGCATGGCCGCGGCTTTTAACTTGTCGTATTCTTCCGCCGTGGCTCCTGCTGTAGCCGCCGTTGATGACATGGCCGCCTCGAAGGTTGAACCAGTCTTAACGCTGGCAGCAGTAACCGCTGCGATGGCAGCGCCGGCAGCTCCGAGTCCGGCAGCTCCGATCTTTCCGATCGTACTGAGGCCCTTCAGGCCGGCTTTTGCCGCTTTCATGGCTGCGGAGAAGGACTTCTCCAGCTGCCCCGCGATCTTGATGTTGATCTTGTAATCGCTCACTGTTGTTTGCTCACCTCCTGAAGGTCCTCGCACAGGTCTATGAGTTCAAATATTGACAGGCTCATGAAGTAATCCAGGCCGGTCTTAAGATTTAAGGCCAGTGCAAGGCACAACTTTCGGAGGTCGGACAAATCACTCGGGTCTATTCCTCGCCAAAGAAAAAATTGGTGACCTTTGTCTTAATTTTCATTGCGTCACGAGGCTTCAGGCCCTTGAAGAACTCAACCGGGGTACCAGTTGCACTTGCCGCGATAATCAGGGCGTATTCCAGGTTTGTTTCCGGAATCGCACTGACTGTTCCGCTGTTCTGCAGAACCTTGTTGGCTCTGATCATGTCATTCGCTGTCAGATCATCCATGCCGCTAAGGTCTACCTCTGAGATTTCTTTTCCCTCAAAGTTGTATGTTCGCGTAAGTTTGACTAAAAAGTCGTTATCCTGCGCTTCTTCCCCGGCCTTGTCAATGTTTACGATTTTGGTTGTTTCTTCTTTGCTCATCATCTTTCCTCCTGTGATTTAGCACTGACTTCTGATCTTCTCAAGGAGATCTACACCGTTAACGGCGTACTTGAAGTTTGCCTTGTCCAGCTCAACGACTGGCTTGCTGTTTACATCGATCTTGATATACAGGATCTCAAGCTCAACGCTTGGATCCATCTTTTTGCCCTTGGTCATCTTTCCGAGAGAATACTTCTTGCATTTTCCGCGGATCACTACCTTGACCGGATAGTGAGCTGTGATTCCTGTCGTTGGATCCATGAACTGTGCGGATCCTCTCAGCGTCACATTCACACCGGCTGCGGAATTTACGAGAGTAAACATGTCCTCGTACAAAACGCTGAACGGAATCTTAATGGTCATCGAGGAGAACTGTCCGGTTGCCGATGCTTCAATCTCGCCAAGGACACCAGCTCCTTCAATAGTCTCTGTGATAGCCTCGAAGTCCGGAAGTTCAACGTCTCCGGATACGCCGATCAGTTTCTGTGCGTTGTTGTACACGTTGTAATGGTTTAAAAGTTCAGGAATAATAAGTCCTGCTGCCATTCTTATTCACCTCCCAGTGCTGTGGCCAGCATATCTGTGTCGTAGCTTAATACGTTCACGATTTCCTGTGCCGGTGTATATGGTGTGATTCTCTGTCTGAAAGTTACCTTTCCTGCCAGGATGCTTGTCTGCGGGTTATCTGACTTTCTGTACTCCATTGAGGCACCAGCCCAGTATTTAGGCGCATACGCTCCGCAGCGGATGTTCTCAGAATCAACCACGCTTTCAACGAGGACCGTATTCATCGGGTCGTCTACTTTGTCATAGTAGGTCTGAATGAAGGTGTTTCCATGCCAGTTGAACATCCGGCGAACTGAGATATAAATGTCTTTTGCGTCAGAGCTTGCCGGATATGCTCCGGTGTAGTTGCCCCAGGATCTCCATCCATTTACGTTGATGGCGGTCAGGACTCCGTAACTGTTAACTGTGTTTCCCTGGTCCTGATCCAGTACGACCTCTGTGCCATCGGCCAGACACTGACCGGTTACACCGAGCAGCTTGTTTGATGGAGACAGGTTTGGCACATTTCCGTTCGCTGCGTCCTGGTATGCAGTTCTCGCTGCAATGACGGCAGATTTTGCAAAGATCAGCTCGCCGATTCTGTCACATGGCCACATCGGAACACCGAACGCAGAGGTAAATCCTGAAGATTCTTTGACCTGCTTGCAGTCTGTATACTTCGTGGCTTTTGTGGTATCCAGATCAAGGAGTGCCTCAGCCTTAAACACACCATTGATAGCGGCGGCTTTTGCGGTGAGCGCGATACCGACTTCCGGAATATGCGACCATCCTGGTGCGATAAGCAGTCCCGGAGCAATGCCAAGCTTCGGGTATACCTGTCTGATCAGCTGCATTCCTGTTTCCTTTCCTCCGCTGTAGCTTCCGATGATGTCGTCTTTTGTAACCTTTGACGGGTCAAGCTGTTTTCCTGAAATCTTCAGGGAAGTAGCTGACTTTCCAGCTCCGGTACCTGTGAGAATCACCACCAGATGTCCGCTTTCGTTAAATTCGACGCTGTAATCAGTATCTGCAGTTAACGTAGAAGCTCCAGACTTTACTGTCAGGCCATCAAGAATGATTCCTTCTTCCTCAAGTACCGCCTGAAGGTCGTTTACCTGAACTTCTGTCTCAGCGAGTGCCTTGTTATGCTTCGCCGGATCCAGTACGTTGATATAAACCACCGGAGATACCTGATATACGTTTGATGTCAGGTACATCATCTGGCAAAGGCTGTAATTCTTGAAGTCTGCACTATATCCGAGTGCTTCAATGGCTTCTGATGCGGAATTAGCCAGAATCGGAACATTGACAGCCGCCTTCGGATCCGCGCCCATGTTTACCGGTGCGGTACCAATTACAACCGGGACAGAACAGTCGCCGGTTACGGGAGCAGTCAGGGAAGTGGCTTCTTCCTGAATGTAAATTCCATGATTGATCATTCTGCTTTTCCTCCTTTATTTTTAAGTTCCAGTGCCTTTGTGAAAGCACTGTATAATCGTCCGGATTTTTCTCTGATCTGTCGTTCCACTTCGGGATATTTCATCACCGGAACAAACAGATCAAGGAGAACCGGAAGCCCTTTTGCAGCTTCCTTCACTGCGTCCGGAATCTCGGCATATACGGTGTTCTGAATGCCGATTCCGGGAATTGTAGGGCCGACGTACATAAGCGGCTCATTGGCCTTAATTCCGGCGTCAGACGGGGGCTTCTGTGCTGCAGCAGCTGTCTTTTCAGGAACTGTCTCAGCTTTTTCTGTTGAACTCATGCGTATTCGTCTCTCCTTCCTGTTTTTGGAATTGTGAAAGTTATTTCTACCCCTCCGAAGTAGAAGGGATAGGTATCTTCGTCCTGAAGCGCGGTTTCGATATCCTGTTCTGCCCTGTAAGTCTTTTTGAGCCATGGCTCCGCAATGAAGCGGTCTGTAATCCTTTCGATCATCGTCAGGATATGTAGATGTCCCTGCCCTCTTCTGCCATCATCATAAACTCCCAGGAGCCAGTCCACAGTTACATGCCAGGGGTCTTCGTCTCCGGCCGTCTTGGCGTCTCCCAGGCGGACGATTGCATACGGGAACAGCTTTGTTTCATCGTCTTCGTCTTCAGTCATCACCGGCAGGCGCTGTGGGAACACCTGAACCGGTACATCCTCTCCCAGGGAATTCCTGGCCCACACATCTTTCAGGATTTCCCTGGTTTCTTCGACCAGGACATCCTGTAAATCTTTTCTTGTCATTCAATCACCCCACAAGCAGCTTAATCTGCGCTTCCATGTACTTCCGGAGGTCGCTTTCAATGTTTGGCTTTACAATGCCATACACTCTTTTCTCGCTTCCGATCATTTTCGGAATGGAGTTAGAAGACAGCACCTTGATCGGAAGTCTGGCAGCAGACCGCCTCTGAAAAATCTGACCATTTCGTTTAAATGCTTTGATATTCCCCATCACAAGAGCTTTCAGGCCGCTCTTTGTGATGTCTGCCTTTGCTCCGGACTGCGGCGCAGAATATTTAAACTTCGTGATCTTGAGCGGGCGTCCCTGGGACCTGATTTCTGCGACCAGGTTTCCGGAAGACGCCTTTTTGATCTGCATGTCCTTCTTGAAACCGCCGGACTTTACTGTATAAGCCGCCTGTGCTCTTGTTGCCAGTCTCTGCCTGGCGCTTACCGCCGTCTTGTTCAGAGCTCTTGAGATAACGATCGGAGCTTTGCTCTGCATTGTCCCGAGCTTCCTCTGAACTCTCTGCAGGCTGGCCTGGTCTACCTGATACGTGATCATGCTTTATTCGCCTCCAGTGTGATGGAATACACGCCGCCTTCGTCGATTGCGTCGGCTACGCGGTATATTTTCCCGTCAAGTGACAGTGCAGTTCCCTGCTTCGGCATTCCGGACCGGCCAGGAGCTTTCTTGTAATCTTCTGCAGATACATAAATCAGCTTCTGGTTCAGGTAGATTCCATCCATGTGCTGATTGAATCTCTTTTCTCTCTCGATCTGTTCGTTCGAGTCAACCTGAACCGGTACATTGACGCCGTTCAGGTTGTGGATATCAGAGAATTCCTCCGGGTTCATGAATGTCTTTTGCACATCTTCCGCGATTATGCTCTTAAAGCTCATACATGGCGCGCCGGTGTATCCGGGATCCTGCCGGCGAGGTCTTCCTCGTTTCCGGTTGTTGAAATCCCGATCTGACCGGGTCTGGCCGTAGCCATCTTGGCTTTCGGCCGCTTTGCAGGTTTCTTTACTTCCTGGCCATCTTCCAGCCTTTCAGCAGTTCCTGCTTCCAGCCACGCATCGATCATGGTCTGGTTCTGAAGCGGCAGCTCATCTCCGACCTCGTACAGATGTGCAAAATACAGGATCGGAACCTTCGCGATCAGCCTCATGCGTTGATCTTTACAAGGATTTCTGTATCTCCGGCAGCTGCGTCGGCCACTGCGTAGCCTGCCAGGACGTTAGTGGATGCGGTCTCTGTGATTCCGGTACCATCGAAGTAAACCGGAGTTCCCATTGTGATCGCGTTAGTTGATGTCTTTGGCATTGCGAATACGCCGACTACATCAACGGATCCAAGTGCTTTTGGCTGAATCAGGGTAGCGGCTACACCGATTCTTTTTCCGATTGTCAGGATAGTCCCTGCTTCAATCGCGCTGGATCCGGTGTTTGTATAATCAAGAGTTTCGCCTCTCTGGTGATATGCTGCTTTACTCATGTTCTACGTCCTCCCTTCTTACGCAAGTTCCAGCTTGGTGCTGACTTTGACGCCTGGATTCTTAACGATGGAGCGGTAATCCATTACGGTGATGCCCCAATCGAGGTAGATATCCCAGATAAATCCAAGCTGTCCAGGAGCTTCCATTCTTCTGATTGTTGGGATTTCCTGTCCATTCAAGTAGTCGATCTCGATACCATCGCAGTCTGAAGGATTGCCGAACAGGAACCAAGGCATAATGTTTCCCATTCCTCCACACAGTGTGTTGATGGTCGGGTCCTCTACGACTTCCAGCATTCCGCGGTAGTTGTACAGCGGGTTCACTGCCTGGGTGTTATCCTTTGTTTCGATGTGCGGGCTGTTGAACAGTGTGTACATATCGAAGCTCAGGCCAGAAGGCACGACGATGGTGCGCGGGTTGATCACGATTGCCTGATCGAACTGGTCTCGCTGGTTTGCCAGTGCCATGATCATGGTCTGCATTGCTTCCTGGGTGACACCGGTACCAGTTTTAACAAGGTTCTTGTGAGCTGTTCCGAAGAGCTGAGCTCCATCGTAGATGGCCGGGTTCTTCAGAAGGATCTCGAATACCTGTTTGTTCTGGGTCCTTCTTGAGGCTGCTGCATATCTGGCCGGAACGGATGTTACCAGGCTGATATCGTCGTCCACGAACGCTTTTCTTGAAAGTGTGAACTGACGGCCGTATGTTTTCAGCTGTCGCTGCGGAAGTTTCGCATCGCTGAATACATCATGTTTCAGTTCTCCGTTTTCCGGAACTTCGTAGAACTCACCAACGGGTCCGGCTACATAGTAGTTGTCGTGTTTCTTAAAGTCTGTCAGTGTTCCTTTTTTGCAGAACTTATCGAAAGTCACGTTTACTTTGTTGTATCCTTCTTTGTATGCTTTCTCGATAGTCTGATCCAGGATTGCAGGGAACGCGGATTCTGGATTGTAGAATCCTCTGACTGCCATCTGATAGATTTCCTCAGCGGACTTTCTGTACAAGTCTGTACTTCCGCCTTCCTTGATCAGACATTCAACAGCAAGGTTACGGATGCTCATTCCCATAAAGTCCCTGGAGCCTTCCGCAGGTTTCTCGACTGTTATACCGCCTCTCTGAAGAAGTGCATCAGAAACTGCTGCTCTGTACTTGTCTTCTTCGGATCTCAGGACTCTGACTCCTGTGTTTACCGGAGCGCCTCCGTTTGTAAGGTGCTCGATGACTGCAGCTCTCATCTGATCCACTGTGGTTCCGTTCTGAATGTAATCTCTTGATTCCATACCGAACTGAGCGCACATCTCTGTGATGGACTGGATTCTTGCTCTCTCTGCGGCTACCGCTCTCTGAGTGTCGGCCTCCAGATCAGGGTCTCCGCCTTCGTCCGGATCTTCTCCGGTATTCTGCTGTCTGGATCCTGCAGCAGGTGTTGCAGAGGATCCCTGGCCGGATGTTCCAGCTCCGTGTGTGGCAGCAGCTCTGGCGGCATCGATGCTTCTCTGCAGGCGCTCAAATTCTGCGGTTTCTTCCGCCGTCATATTGCGGCCAGCAGTTCTTGCGGCATTAATGAGCTGCTGCTGTCTTTCAATCATTTCTCTGATTGTCATCTGTTTCTTCCTCCATTAAATTTTTGTTTATTTGAAGCTGCCGTTCATACATCTCCAGGCTGGCTCTTTCGGCTCCCTCTCCCTCAGATCGTCCTACTCCGACGGTCGGGTCTGCCGGTACAGATACGATGCTGACTTCGTAAGGCGCCCACTTCCTTGCGATACTGCATGGTCCTGTAAATCTACCATCTGCAGACTGCTTTCCTGGCATTACTTCCTCCCATGAATCTACCATGTAGCCAACGCTGACCCCTTTAAGGGTTCCGCTTTTAACTTTCTGATAGATAACTTCCGAGGCTTCGTCATCGTCAAACTCGACCTCTGCCTGGCCTCGGCCATTCTCGATCCAGGCCTTCGTAATCTTTCCGACGACGCTGTCTCGCTTGTGATTAAATAAAAGGCATCCGATGCTGTTGAGCCTGTCCAGGTCTACGCATCCATCTGTGTGATCCAGAATCTCCGGACCGAACCAGCGCGTATACGGTTCTTCTGAGGAAAAACTCAGGATGAACCGGCGCTCATTTCCGTCACCTTCCATAGCCCTGATACTTCCAAGCTCACGGATTCCTTTATTCTTTTGCTGATTGTGATCCGCCTGCGGTGGTGTCCCCGCCTCCCTCTGAAGAAGTAGGTTCCTGGCCTGCTGCATCTTCTTTTTCCGGATCCTTTTCTTTGCCCTTGGCATTAAAAATCACCCCTTCCAGGTCAATTCCTTTTTTGCGACCGTATTCCAGGACCTCGGCCATATCGTCAACCTGACGCCGCCAATCCCGGCCGCTCTCAGCCGCAATCTGTTTAAATGTCTTCTGTCCTGTCTGCATAGCTGTTTTTGTCGCAGATGATTCCTTAAGCGGATCAATCCACTTCTTCGGCTGTTTAATCCATTCATGCTTCAGATACTTGTCCTTCTTAAGCCAGAAGTCCTTAATCTGAACCAGTCCGGCCAGCACGCAGCTGATTACGAATGTTTCATAGATTTCATCCAGGGCTGTCATGAGTCTTTCTTCTTCTTCTGCGTAGGTCAGTTCGTCCTCTATGGCTCCCTGCCTTGCGGATGCGTAGTTAGTTTCGCTCATATCGCGGGACGTTGCCTCGTAGCTGAGTCCCTGTCCCGCTCCAATCATCCTCTGATGGAGCTTTGTGAAGCTGGCCGCATCAGTGGCCTGCCCGGTTGGGTTAACCACCTGAACCTCATCGCCTGCATTCAGCTCCTTGATCATTCCAGGAGTCAGGGTCTTTCCGTCGTATTCTTTCTGCCCTGCATTTCCACTGTTGCTTCCGGAACGGCCCATGCCAACCGGCGGCAGCTGCTTCTTAATGAATACTGAAAGACAGGCGGCGATCCTTTCTTTTACGGATACAGCCGTCATGAATTCATTGGTATCCCTCACCCTTGGAACGGTGCAGGACATGTCGGACATCTCCCTGATCTGCGATGGCCGCCTCTTCTCAAAAATGAAGATCATATCTTTCGCCGGGATATATACCGGTTCAGCGATGGTGTAGCCATCAATCTGATACTGCCTGATCCAGTAACCAACAGGGCGGTTATGCCGGTTATATTCGATACCTCCGACCACCCGGTTTCCCTTCTCATTCGGACCGGTCTGCATGTTATCCAGCTCATCAACCTCTAAGGCCTGGAGCTTGAATGGGATCATGCCATCCTTGGTGTACCGTTTCAGGATCAGGATGCCTCCGTCCACTTTCTTTCTGCGAACGATCATTCTTAAGATGTCGTTCATACTCTGCGTTCCAGTGACATCACAGTTCCTTGGCTTGCACCACTGTATCCATAACTCTTCCAGCTGCTTATTTAGTGAACTGTTAGTGGTTGCCGCCTGGATCTGGTATCCATGGCCGACCACGTTCCGCTTATAGGACAGGATCACTGAATTCATGATGTCAGAGTTTCTTTCCAGGTCTCTCGCCCTGGCCCGGACCGTCTCACGACTCATCCGGTCTGTAATTTCTGCGGAATTATTCGTAGCTCGCCAGCCGGCATTCAGTCGGCCGTAGTTCCCTGCGTCATAATTCCGAAGTTCATCTGCATAATTTCTCCACGCTGCTCTTTTCGCGCCCAGTTTCGGGGATATGAAAGATATTGCTGAATCTAACCAGTTCATCCTTACCTCCCGTCAAAAAACGCGACATAGGTATTGTCCAGGAGGCTGCTGCTTCCTTCGGCATTCACCTCTGCCTGCAGTTCTTTCTTCATTGTGCGGAGCATGGAGAGGTCAGCTCTGGTCAGCTTACGGCTACCGATCTGATAGCTCTGGCCGCCGATCAGAACCTTTGTGATAGCTTCATTGACCTGCTGCAGCATTTCCGCAGCTGTCATCTGTCCTTCTTCTGCCATTCTCTTTCCTCCTTATACCCAGTGTTCATTTGCCCGGATCCAGTTTTCTTCCGGAGTTTCCTGCTGTTCTTCCTGCTGCCTCTGAAGCTGTTCTTTTCGCTCAGCTTCCACCTGCAGGTGAAGCATACGGACTCCTAGGATATCCGCAGCGGCCAGGCTGTACACCTCACAGTCAAGATAGTGGTTATCAATGTGCGAGTGCTTCGGCCTCCATCGCTGCACTACTCTGGATCCTGATTTTTCATTAACCTTATGCTCGGAAGTAACCTGTTCGGCATACTCCCGGTCGCACCCCTCATAAACCATCCAGGCGCCTTTGCCATTGTCCTTCCGCATCCTGGACGCGATCATGTCCTTGTACTTGTCACCGTCAACCAGAACCAGGTTCATCCCGTATGCCTTGCTGTCAACCTTGTTGATCTTCGACGTCTTAAAGTGTGACATCATCGGGTTGCTGGCACCTTTGACCGGCATAGCCCATTCAGAATTCGTTGCGCAGAAGTCGTAGGTGCTGTCTGCGTCGTATCCTGAATCGATCAGACACAGAGAAACGATGACCTGCTCCCCGGATTCTGTGAGGTACGGGGTGTTCATGGTGCTCTCAATGTCCTGAAACGATAACGCCTGGCCATGTGCGATGTTTTGGCTAGTGATATACGGCCCCCAGGCTCGTATCGTCCAGTACAGACAGGTTTCCTGAACATCCACTCCTGCAGTCAGGTATCTGGCCCAGGAAGGGACTACAAGCTGCGGCAGGTCTGTCTGCCTCTCCATAACCATGTCTGCGTCTGTTTTCAATTTTGTGTCCTCCCATGGCTCCGCAAGCCAGGAATTCACAAAGTTCTGAAGAAGATCAGGGTTATCCTTGCTGTCAAGGAATTCCTTCACAATCTCAGAGAATCGGACGAACGGCGAATACAGCGTGTTGATCCAGAAAGCGACTTTCTTGCTTGCTTTCGTATTCCTACGGACCTCCCGCCACTCTCCGTACCGGATCATGTTGTCACGATCCTGATCAGTGATCTTGCATCCACATTCCTGGCAGACGTAGACGGCCATATCGGCACGTTCTGAATTATCCAGATCGTCTCCACTTGGAAAGCGCAGGTTGCTGAATTTCAGCTCTATGTACTCCCCGCAGTGCGGGCATGGCACAAAGTAATGTTTTTCAATGTCCGCACCTTGCAGGGCCTGCCAAATATGACCGGTCTGCAAGGTAGGAGTGCTTGTCATGTATATCTTTCTTTGATTCGTGAACGTCTTGGTACGTTCCCTGGCGAGCCTGATAGGGTCCGCTTCCTTTTTGCTGGCTCCGGGGTATTTGTCTACCTCATCTAAAAAAAGATATTTAATTGCCTTCGATGCCAGCGCGGATGGGCTGTTGGCACCGTTAAGGCTTAGATACATTCCATCGAACTGAAGCTCTAGCTTCGATGATTCGTTTTCGTTGTACAGCTTACGCAGTGGCTTGCTGGCTCTGATCATTGGCTCCAGTCGGTTCTTGCTTATTGATTCCGCCAGGGTGTCTGTCGGGTATACGATAAGCGTAGGCGATGGATCCTGCTGGATAACATAGCCAAGCATGTTCTGCATGGCCTCAGTTCCTCCGACCTGGGAGGGCTTGCAGAAGATAATTTCTTCTGTGTCATAATTAATGAATTCGTCCATGATCTCTCGAAGATATGGCGTCTTTTCATTTCTCCATGGCCCAGGCATGGCCGATGTTTTTGAGTCCAGCATTCTGTACTTTTCGGCCCATTCGGACACTGTGAGGTTTTCCGGAGGCTGCAGCTGCCGCATGGCCTCCTTCTGATATTCCGCAACGCTATACTTGCGGATCTGAATTCTTTTTCTTTTTAGTTCCATGTACATCTTCCGGTCCAACGACGCCTGCGACTACGAAGGCGCCCAGGAGCCGATTGACCTCACTGGCCAGTTCCTTTTCCAGATGCCGGGCTTCCGTTGGGTCTATGCCACCTGAAAGCATCCCGATGATTCTGGACGGGAGCGATGTTGCGAACTTCTTAAAAGCAACGAAAAACTTTGCATAGTCGAGTTTTACTTCCTCGATGGAAATGTATTTACCAGCTGCGATCTCGGTTTTTAGCCGGTGCAGCTCACCCTGGGATTCTTTGAGAGCAACGTCAGCCTTCATCTTTTGCTCTCTCAGTTCCACTTCCTTTTCCGACCGCCCAGCTTTCCCATACGCCTTTTCAGACAGGTACTTGATGTAGCTTTGAATAGTCGGCACCAGGTCATATCTGCGGACCGTACGACCATCTTCCAGGATTTTCGTCGTGGATATAATCCCTTCCTGAGTCAACTGCTGCACTCTCCGGACGCTGACTCCGAAAAGCTGAGCGATTACTTCGGTTCGATAGAGGCTTCCTTTGACTTCACCGTTCTCGGCCATCAAAATACCCCCCCCCCTAGCAACATTGACTCTTCACTCATAGCTGCAGGTTCAGGCCTGGATCCGATAAGCGGATGGCCTTTTCCCCTGTATATTCTTCCCACCTGCGGACGATTACGTCACAGAACTTCTCGTCAAGCTCCATCAGGTAAGCTGTGCGGTTCAGCTGCTCCGCTGCCATGAGGGTGGAACCACCACCTCCGAACAGGTCAGTGACATTCCATCCTGGTTTACTGGAATTCTTCATAAGTCTTCCGATCAGCGGTACCGGCTTCATGGTTGGATGGATGTCGTTTCTTAAAGGTTTATTCTCAAATAAGACCGTAGTCTGATCTTTGAACGCCTCCCGAATCTGTTCGATGTATGTAATCAGGTCTTTTTTCTTCATGGATTCGAGATCCAGTTCCTCATCCATGAGAACCGTAGCCTGTGTACGGTCATTAATGAAATAATGGCCAGCGCCTTCCTTCCACCCATATAAAACAGGTTCGTGAATCCACTGGTAATCACTCCGGCCTAATACAAATGAGTTCTTTTCCCATATCAGGCACTCACTCAGCTTCAGACCAGCTTCTCTGAATGCCCGCCTGAAAGTTTCGCCGTGTGAATCGGAGTGAAACACATAAATTGCAGCGCCAGAACGCATGATTCCGGAGGCGACTCCGTATGCATCGAGTAAGAAATTATAAAAACTTTCCTCATCCATGTCGTCGTTCTGAATGCATGACTGCCCCTGGCCTCTACCAGAGTCCTTCATAAATTCAGTTTTTCCTCCGTAGTTGACGTTGTATGGCGGGTCTGTTATGATGAGATCGGCTTCTTCACCGGCCATCAACTCTGCCATATCCGATGGAGACGTACTGTCTCCGCACATTAATCGATGACGTCCTAATATCCAGATATCTCCCCTTCTGGTAATGGGCTCATCGATTTTTTCATATTCTTCTTCAGGGTCGAAGTCGTCATCTTCTGCCTCGGCATCCTTTTCTAAATTCACACAGAGGTCTTCCAGCTCACCGGTAGAGAATCCAGTCGCTTTCAGATCGTATTCATTCAGTTCCAAATCCAGCAGCAGGTCTCTAAGTTTCAATTCGTCCCATCGTCCGGTTATTTTATTCAGGGCGATGTTGGCCTGCTTTTCTTTTCCTTTGTCTCTGATATTAAGAACTACGACTTTTGCTTCTTCAATTCCGAGGTCCATCATAACTGTGCGACGCTGATGGCCTTTTATGATGGTTCCGTCGTAGTTGATTACGATAGGATCCAGATATCCGTTTTCTTCGATGCTGCATTTTATGTCCTGGTATTCTTTATCCTCCGGCTGAAGCGGAACCCTTGGGTTGTATTCCGCAGGTCTCAGTTCTGAAAGCCTCCGGCGTTCCATCTTCATATAATCTCCCATGGTTTTTGCCTCCTTCCTGGGGGATTTTAGGGCAAGCGTAACGAAATATGGAAAAAATTTTTGATCACATCCGGTGAAGAACCGGGCCTTCCCCGCCCCGTGGGCCGTAGGGGGCCTGGGTAGTACCTAAGCCCTGCCGCGCTGGCCGGGTGGCCTTCTTCCACAGATGCCTGAAAGCAAAACAAAAGAGACAGCCTCTCGACTGTCTCTCTCTACGAGCTGGTGGGCCGGGGTGCTGCCCTGCCTTGCTCGTCCTCTCTCACTCTCTTGCCACGCTACCACTATAGCACAGTTGGATGTCTCAGTGTGTCTCATGTTTAAGAGGTCAAGGCTACCAGGCTCCTTCGTCCTCTGCTGCCCCGCCTCTCGCCTGCCTCGCTCACCTGTGGCTCTGCCTGCGCTGTGACCTGTGCGCCTGGCCTGCGCTGTGCTGTGCGTGCCTGGCTGCTGTGTGGTCTGACTGTCAGGTCCCGCCCTGGCCCTGGCTACCCTGCTGCCCTGCTGGTCGCCTCTCTGTGTGCCTCGTTCCCTGGCCCTCTGTGCGCCTGACCTGCCTGTGACCTGGACACTGCGTGACTCTGCCTGGCTGGCCCTGTGGGCTGCCCTGTCGCCCTGCTGGCTCCCGTCCTTCTGAATGGTACAGGTATATTCCTGGGGCTATTCCTGACCCTGCCTGCCAGGGTGTCTTCTTTTGTATGCCTGGCTCTGACCCATGGCCTACTGCTTTCTCTGGTGCGGACTGTCTGCCAGTGCTGTGCTGCTGCTACGGTCTTGAGCTGCTGCCCTGTGACTGACCCCGTCCTGCCTGCGACTCCCTAGCTCAAAGATCAACGAAGGCCAGGTTTATTTTTCCTGAAAAAAATTTCTGGAAATATTTTCCGGGTTATACCCCCGGGTGTCACTTTTTCCAGAATTTCTTCCTGGCCATTTTCTGTGCCAGATGCTTCTGGTAAACTGCCCTGTTCTCATCCACGAGCACCTGGACTCCTTCCTGCTGCAGAAGATAGTCAAGCCCTGCATTGTACCTCTTGTTGCACTGGCTCCGGCTCATGTAGATACTGTCAGCGATATCCTTCCAGTCCTTCATGTCCAGGTGTCTGAGTTCCATGATCTCTCGTTCCAGGGACGTCTCCGGCAGCAGTTCTAAAAGGTCCATGGTCTTCTCTATCGAGATGCTGACGTTATCTTTCTGTCTCTCGATTCTCTCTTCGATGCTGGACTTCTTTACCACCAGGTTGGCCGTTCCGTCTCCATGATCTCCGGAAGTCCTGCGGCCACGTTCCTGGGATCCCGGAGCTGACTGCATATCACGCTTCAGGTTTTCAAGTCTTCTATCTAGCTGACCCTTGCGGCGCTTCGCCCGGTAGATCTGCTCCAGCACGAACTTCAATATTTCTCTATCCTCTTTTTCGTCCCTGTCCGTGGGTGTTACCTCTCTTTCCGCTCCGCGAAGAAGTAGCACTTCCCTCCGAGCTGTCTAAATTGCACCAGGCATCTATCCTTGTCTTCCCAGTCCTTGATTTCAATCCCTTTTTCGTGTAAGATGTCCACCGTACTCTCAAGGCTTGCCAGGAGCGCCGGTACCGGCATCTGAAGAAGAAAGTTCTTCAAATATGCCGGCTGACTGAGCGGCGGACGGAATATCTTCTCAGTTTTCTGTTTCAGTTTCTTCTTCATGCCATTTCTCCATAATTCTCTGAATGAGCTTGAATGCTGTTTCTGCCTTCAAAAATCCCCGGACTTCTCCGTCCGGATACTGCAGCTCGAGAAGATCAAACGCGGACCCATAGCTCGATGAGTGCTCGATCACGCTGATCTGTCGTTCTTCCTCCCATATCTTCGGGATTCCGATCTGAAAGCCATCATAGAGCTTTTCTGTCTCATACGGAATTTTAGCTTCCTTCAGATAGTCTTCAAGCTCAGAAATTTCTGCGTATTTTCCCATTATTTTTCCTCCTGGAAGAGCGGATCCAGTGCAGCGCGGATTCTATCCATCACTTTTGGCCCGATTCCTTTCACCTGGTCTAAAGCCGCGTATACTTTTTTGATGTCTACGCCAGGAACTGCCGCTTTCCCGTCCTCGAAGCCATATCCGTACAAATCCGCACAGAATCTCGTGAACTGCTGCCGATCGTATTTCTTGATATCCTTGTACATAGCTCTTGTGATCTCCGGCATGACGCCTTTTCTGTTTCTGTTCATACCTTGTCCTCCTACATCTTAAACAAGAACGTTGTTCCGCTCTGAAATGCCATAGCTCTCATTACGATATTTTTAATCGTCTCTCCGGCTCTCTCCATCTGAATCTGAGCTTCCTGGAGTTGCTTTTGGGCTTCTAAAAGTTTCATGCGGTCCTCATTTGAAAGGCTTTTTACATTTTCGACATCTTCAAGCCAGCCGGATATCACTTTCCCTTCAAGATCACTTAACATGGTGTTACCTCCTGAGATTCTGTCTGAGATTTCTTACCGCGCTTTCACGTATCGCATCACCAAGTCCGGCCGCAATCTGAGCCCCGATTTCTCTCGTATTCTCATTCCTGTACTGTTCCACTGCCTGAATGGCTTCCTCTGGCCAGCGTACAAGGATGGCGGTGCCTCCGGCAGCAGTAATCTGCCGGATTGTTTCCTCCTGGAGCTTCGACGGAACGCCAACCACCGGACGCTTCACCTCGAATCCGTAGTAGTGCCCCTCGTGGATCATTAAGATATCAGGGATCCCGGCTTCACTGAACAGCCCCTGGCTGATCTTTCTGATAAATGCCTTCGGGTATTTCGCCTTCAGGGCTTTTTTGATTTTGTCCTGATAGTACGGTTCATTTTCAATCTCTTTTCTTAATGCTTTCAGCGCTTCCTTTTTCGTCCGGATGCTTCTTGCTTCCATGAAGGATTTTATAAATTCGCTTTCGTCGAAGTTCGGCTCGTATCTCTCTAACACGCTTCTTTTCCTCCTTTTCCTGTCTCCATCTTTCCAGGAACTCCATCTGTTCCTGATCATCTTTTTCTGTGTTCATGGCGGCTCCTTTCAGGCCGGAGCCATTGCAGGAGCTTCCTCGAACGCCATCTGATCAGCTGGTGCCGCTGCCTCCTGGCCTGCTTCTTTAAAAATCTGCTTTCTTCCATCCGGGTCTTCCATAAAATGACTTGCTTCCTGATCAGCATTGTGAAGAAGAAGTACCAGCGGATACAGTTCGCAGCTGGCGTTGAATGCCTGGATCTCGTTATAGCTGCAGTCTCCCATTCCCATATGCCATCTGATTGCATATCTTTCTTCCATGGAGAGTTTCATGAACTCTTCCACCATCATGACGGATTTTTCTCCATGCCCATATGGATTCTTATCTTCAACCGCATATGCTGGCACCACCTGCCAGTCAAACCTGCCGCCGGCATCTCTCTTGGATCCTTTGTCGTTATACACTTTTTTGTTCCGATATTCGACTGTATAGAAGTTGGTCTTGCAGATATCATGGAGCAGGGAGACTACAGCCAGAGTTCCCTGGCTAAAGGACGCCACACTCTTTCCGGCTACCATGTAGTGATACTCTCCATCATCCAGCATCTGCAGTCTTCCGATCAGCGCGTCGTAGACATTCAGGCTGTGCTGCAACAGGCCACCCTCGCATGATAAATGAAAGCGGGTGCTTGCCGGAGCTGTATAAAAGTCACTTTTTCTGATGTAATTCATTAACCGGTCAAATCCCGGGCGATCTGATACGCTCTGCATCAATTCTTCAAATCTTTCTTTGTCTGTCATGTCTTCATCCTCCCTTAGATATATTCTTCGATCAGCCAGCGCAGCATTTCCACCAGGTCTTCCTTCTTCACGTTCTTCGGTACCCGGTCAAGCTCTATGATGTCCTGGATTGCTGTCAGCTTATCTTCCACTTCGGTTTCCTCGCTATGTATGTCTTTCGCGATCTTAATAGCTTTCTTTATCACCATCGTCTTTTCCCTCCCGGCTCGATTCTTTCTGAAGCCGCAGCTTTTCAGCTCTTCTTTTTTCTTTTGCTTCAATCTTTCTTTTCATCATGGATTCCTTTCTGATCAGGATCCTTTCTTCGGTTCTGTGTATGTCTTTGATACAGTTTGTGATCGCTGAAGCGATAAATCCTACGGTGATCGATACGATTATGACTGTGAATATGTCCTGCGGCATTTCATTTCCTCCTGTTCTTTTCTAACCATTTCCATTGTTGGCGGCAGCATGGATGTAAATTCCCACGTGCCGTTCTTCTCTCTTATCCATATCTGACAGCTTTCGCTCCAGTAAAATTCCGGAAGCAGGGAGCATCGGATCCGGCCATCCGGTTCCTTTTGGCACTTTGATACCCAGTACGGAGCGTATGCCTGGTACCAGGCCGGGAAGTGCAGCCTCTTGACTGCGATGTCCAGAAACTTTTCCGGATCATATTCCTGGAATATTGCTCTGCGAAGTTCCTTTCCTATTCCGGCTTTTCCCTCTGCATCGATGATCTGATTTATCCGGTCAGACAGCTCTTTTCTTTCTGCGATATCGACGGTCATGGTAAACATTCCGTCGCAGATGATCTCTCTTAAGATATCGGCCGCCATTTCGTACAAATCTGAAATCAGTTTGTTATATCCCTTTGCATATTTTGTCTTTAACTCTTGCAAGGGCACATTTTCCCTGTTTTTACGGTATATTCGGAGCTTTTCGGTGAATTCTTGCCATGTACATTTCATTTTTGTTACTCCTTTTGATTTTAAAAAGGAGTAACACGAAAACCCTTGATTTTACTAGGGTTCCGGGCATTGTTACTCCTGTTACTCCTTTTTTTAAATACACAATGATTTTTTTAAGAATTTGTACCCTGTGTACCGTTTTTTGGTACAAATGGTACAAATTTCTATAAAAACACTATATATCTCTATTTTAGGAGTAACAGGAGTAACATACCCTCTAAAGCCGCATAAATACTGGCTTTTTTTGTTACTCCTTTTGTTACTCCAATGTTACTCCTTTTTAAAAGGAGTAACATTTCGGAGCTAATTGAATGGGAGATCGTAGTCCTCGGACACCGGCATGAACCCGTCTTTATCCGTCAGACTTTCCTGTTTATACTGCTGTTTTTTTTCTGCCGGCTTTGCTGGCTTTTCTTCTTCCTCATCGTCAATGTCCACTGCATCTTCTTTTTCAGAGAGCTTTCCGACGAAGAATTCTACAAACTTGCAGAGCCGGTTATCGAACCGCTTCACGACCTGGTAGGTCTTCCCTTTATGATCAGAGCGTTCCTGCGATGTGATCAGTCCGTTGTCGGCCATGTACTTCAGGGTCTTTCTGGCACTGTATCCTGCTTTCGTGAGTGCCTGGTTCAGGGCCGATGGGAATATGTACGCGGTATTCCCGGATTCTGAAAAAGTCCCCAGGCAGGTGCCGATGGCTTTCTCTCCGAAGTAGAGCCGGTTCTGCAGAACCCAGTCCACAACAAACTGGACTGCATTCTCATTGACATCTCCGACGTCTGCGTTCATCTGCTCCTGGAGGATCGCTGCTGCCATCTGCTTTGCTCTTTCCCAGGAATCGTTCCGGATGTTCAGGTTCGCTTCTGTTCCCTGGCTGCTTTGCTCCGGCGCATCTGCATCCCGAAAGAACCAGGTATCAATCATGGCGTCTGCCAGGGCTACTGCGCTGACACCGGCCACATGGCTTCCTGATTTCCCATTCGCGACACCGGAGACGAACTTCACCATTTCTTCGTACTTTTCGCAGATAGACCGCTCTGAGACGCTTATCACATGTTCGATGAATTCCGGTCCAGCCCATCCGCAGTTTGTTCCTGCGTCCTGATGCATCTTGCTAGCCGCCTTCTCATCATTGAATGGTCCGCCGTAGATTTCCAGAACACGAGTGCTGACGCCGGTCTGCGAGGTTTCTGTCGATAGTGGTTCTTCTCCTGTAGCCAGGGCTACTGTTCGCCACTGGTGCGTAGTCTGAAGGCCGCCACCCTTGCTTCCTCTGATTTTTCCAGTGCCGGATGCGATCATGTAGATGGTCTTCTCCAGCCCTTCCTGGTTCCTTCCGGCCAGCTGTCTCTCGTCGATTCCAAGCGGAAGATCACAGAAGAAGCTCGCAGTTCTTTCCAGGCCGACCTGAGTTGCGTTGAAATTGACCATCAATCTTTCCGGGTCGCCCCAGGCGGACAGTGCAGCCTTAAGTGCTGCAGTCTTTCCACCTTTAGAACCTCCCCAGTTGTATACGAAGAAGATTCTCTGTTTCAGGATCCGAAGGAGCGGAGCTGCGAAGCTGGCCGCCAGGATGAATCTGAACTTGTCCCTGTCTCTGTGCGGTCTCATGGTTTCCACCCACTTCTCCATTTCGCCGGCCTGACAGTATGCCATGGCTGTTCCCTTCTGGCTTGGATCAATGTCCAGAACGATTCCCTGTTCCCTTCCTGGGATGAACCGTTTCCCTGGCTGCCATCCGAATGTGGACGTTGCATCTGCCTTTGTGATGATGTCGATATTCTCTGCTTCCAGTGCGGCCAGGAACCGGACGACCTGCTTTGCGTTCTCTGATGTGACTGTACATCCAAGATCGGCCAGTGTAGTGATCCCTCTTGCAGTGAATATAGTTGATCGCGGGAAGATGGCCCTGTGCCAGGTTCCATCTCTCTTAAATGCGATCTCTATCTTTTCCTCTCCGGATTCTATGCTTCTGAGACGCTGGGTTAATATGATCGGGGTTCTGCAGACCATCTTCGGCGTATATTGTTTTTCGTCTATGTGGCTGATCCCCTTATCTGAATATATCCAGCTTTCCGGCTGTCTTAAATTCACCGGGGCACCCTGGATTGCTTCCGGGATTTCCTCCGGAGCATCGAGGTCAATCTTTTCTGCGTTCTGGATCAGCTTCAGGATCTTCTTCTGCGCTTCCTCTTTTCCGAACTTCACATAAACGTCCGACGGGTCCTTGCATCCCTGGATCCTGCTGCAGGAAAAGCGGTACACCTCTCCGATGAATCCGCCCTCTCTTAATCCCGCCAGCATTTTTCTGAGGAACGTTTCGCCGCCCTGATCCGGTTCTACATGCAGGTAAATCTTCAAGTCCTGGAGTATTCCGGCCTGGTGCGGCTTAAACATCGAGGCTCCGGGAACTCCCAGACAGCTGATTCCCATGTACCACATTGACTGTGAATCGCTCTCACCTTCCACCATGGCTGCATATCCTACACTTCTGATTTCCGGAAGTCTCCATTCTCCGTACAAGCCGATTTTTCCGGAAGAACCATATTTCCATCTGAAATCCTTGTGTGCGAAGCGCTTCCGGTACGCGGATTCCTTCCGGTTCTCATCCAGGTATGGGATCTTCATGTAGGAAGCTCCGGTCCTTTTGTCCTTGATGGTGCTTAAGAAGCACTCACTGGCCAGCCAGTCTTCTGGCAGCTTCTTCTCGAAGGCATACTGGGTCAGGCTGTAGCTTTTTTTCTGCGCTTCCAGCTTCTTTTGTTCTCCGGTCTCAACTCCATACTTCTCCAGAATCTTTGCATAGGCTTCCTTGGTATCGCAGCCATTTAACTCTGCATAGAAGTCCAGGAAGTTTCCGCCTCTGTCTTCAGCGAAACAGTGCCACTGTCCGGTCTTTAAATTCACCGAGAAGCTGTTATTGCTGTCGTCATGGAAAGGGCAGAGACCTATCAACTGATCGCCAGTGATCTTTGCTTTCTTGATAACGCCGTATTCACTTCTGTAATCGACTATGCTGTCGAGGTCCGCCGTTTCCGTATTCATGTTGCCCTCCTATGAATTGAGGGGGATGGGGCAAAGCCCCCCCCTGTTGTTTACTGGTTAAAAGGTAAATCTTCTGTGATCGCGTCATCCACGCTCATGAATCCGTCCCGATCCACCGGTGCGGAACTGCTGCCGGACTGGTTGTAATCATCTGAAGTGATCGCTACGTCCTTGTACTTTTCCTTCAGCTCTTTTCTCATGGCTGAGGTTGTTGGCCAGGCTTCCTTGGGAAGTGTGCCGGCTTTCTCGATGACAACCTTGCTGTATTTGATTCCGCCACGGTTTACTGCAGTCTCCAGTTTCAGGTGGACCACCATCTTGCTGTATGGGATCTTCTGAATTCCCATGATTTTGGCCAGCTGCTTATTTACATCCTTGATAGATGTTGGCGGAACGCTGAGAAGATAAACGCCCGGTTTCCCGGAAATGAGAAGGTACAGGCGGCGGATATTCTTACATTGTTTCCCGGATCCGTCGTCTGCGTACTGGTTCAGAGGGCAGTTCTCGCAACTCTTGACTTCGCCGGTATCCAGGTCGACTCCTGTCTTTCCGTCCATGCTGCTGCACTTCGGAAGGTTCGGAGAGCCATCTTCCGCGGTAGCTCCGAACTCTCCCTCCCAGTAAGAGTTCATTCTATGCGTGAAAATGATCACTGCCTCGATCTCTTTTTCGATGTCGGGATCGTCCGGATCATCGCTTTCGACCTCATACGCTTTGCCGCCTCCGGACGGAATCTTGATGTGTCTACAAGAGATTCCTTTCACAGCGTCCAGGTCGTCCATTTCATCTTCCAGCTCAGCCAGGAGTTCTTCGTCCAGGCCTTCCATGCCTGTCACGATCTGAAATGTATCAACAGTTGCCAGTGCTGTGTTTTTCTTTTCTGCTGCCATTACTCATCATCCTCCACTTTCTTGAATTTAATATCCCCGACCACCTGGCACTTATCTACAGAGCTCAGACGGTACTGGTTCAGGTATACTTTGTCTACGGTGCTGGTCACCAGGTACTGTCCCTTCGTTCCTCTGAAGACGCAGAGGACATTCTCAGTTTTCTCAGCTTTCTTGATATTGAGAAGCAGAAGGTCTCCTTCGTGAATCGCATTCCCGAAGCTGTCAGTAAACTCCTGAATCACCTGCTGCTTTACATTAATTCCCGCCATGGATGTCTTCTCCTTTCAGTTCGTTCAGTCTTCCGTCAAGTACCGCCACTGCCTGTTCCAGAATGATTCGTTCAAGTATGGGATCGCCATCACACATTTCTTTCGTCACAAGCATGACACTGGTTCCCATTGGGGTACCCATAAAAATTGGATTAACATGGCCAGTGAAGAAACTCTTGCAGGCGATGCCATGATCTCTTCCTTCTGATACTTCCGTTACAGCGCATCCATACACTGCATGGCTTTCTACTGTCTCTACTTTTCCATCTGCACATGTGATCGCTACTTTTACATTATCATTCGACATCTTTCTCTTCCTCCTGTGCTTCTTCCAGATCCTGTTCTGCTGCTTCTTCAAATTCTCCATCCTGTTCATTCAGGTAGTCCTCGATCGGGGTGGTCTCGCTCTGAGCTACAGTGTAAAGGTCATTCATGACCTTATCTGCATTGGCTGCCAGCTTCACTGCCTCGAAGGCGACTTCGATAGCTGAGTTCTTCAGACTGCTGGCCGCGCTGATCGCCTCACCGCTTCCTGCCGGAAGGATACGGAGAAAGAGCTTCATGTCATCGCTGACTTTCTTCATCGCAGAATCCAGGGCTACTTTGCCCTCAGCGGCGATTCCGTATCCTTCATGGTTACTTTCTACGGTCTTGCGGTTTTCAGCGGCTACCTGGCGGCAGGCAAACTCTACGGCAATGCCTACGTTGTCCTTCAGCTCCCGGTCTCCGGAAAGCGTTACATCAAATTCCATCTGTTCATATCCCATTTTATTTTCCTCCCTTGGCTTTCTTTAAAGCACTGCTTGTCTGCTTTCTTCTTAAGATATCTGTCTGATCATACTGACTGATCACTTCGGCCAGCTCCGGAGGGAGTTCTCCTTCCTTTGCCACGAGCTCTTTCATGGCGCTCTGAAGAGATCTAGGATTGACCGTCTCTTTGATCAGTTCCCCGAATCCCTGTTCTCTTAAGACCTCGAAGAAGTCCAATCCGCCTGCTGCCAGGTCAGCCTCTGATTTCTTCGAGAACTGGTTCTTGATCTGAAGGCTGAACATGTAATCACCGGATGCGATGCGCGGACAGTCATCATCAATCATCTGCTGCGCGATCTCCTGCTTCATCGCTTCGATCAACTCGTTGTTTTCCTTTGTGGCTTCTGCCAGGGACTCCTTTTTCTCCAGGAGCTCCTGGTAATCATTCACCATGTCAATAAGTGCCATCGTCTTTTTCCTCTCTTTCTTGGATGTTATATTCTTCAACTGTCGGCCGCGGGCCGTCCAGGTCATCCCATTCATACAGTGCTTTATTCTCATCCTGCCAGTTTGCTCGATAGCAATTTCTGCAGGTGCACTTTCCCGATAACCACCGCATCTCTCCCCAGTATTCTGGTCGATTGCACTGCTTGCAGATCACGATTTTATCCATGGTGATCACTCCAATTCATCGATGAGATTTCTTATTTCCATTCGCGCTTCGTCTCGGATGTCTTCCGCGTATACGTCGTACCAGCGATTGAATTTATCTTTCAAAGTCATAACGTTGGCGCATGGGATTTCTGTAAGCGCTTTGATGCGCTTGTCTTTTTCTTTCTTGAGCAGCTTCGCCACGCCTGCTGGAACGACTACTGGATTCCCTCCGTATGCCTTAACTTTTCTTATATCCTCCTGCGAATCTACCGGCACAGAGTATGGCTGCGGGTTTTGTGTATCGAATGATTCTATCAGCATTTCCTGAACTTTTTTCACGTCGTCACTGTAGGCATTGAACTCGAAATGGTACACGTCGTCGGCTCTTTCCTCGACCATCCTCCGCACTTTTTCCATCGGAATGTCTCCCTTTACCATTGCCTCTGCAATCATGAGCGATGTTGTATCTTCAACATTCCATGTGTCGCAGGTTTTTCTATCGCGCTCCAGGCGTATGTATTTTGGCTTAAAATTGTAACCGTATTTCAGATCGCTATTACAGTCCACGAATAAGCCATTGACGTACACTTCTCCGGCATATGCTTCGTCCAAGATGATTTCTCCATACTTCGTTTCCGCTTTGCTGTAGTCACAATCGTCCAAGTGGAGCCATACCTTGTATAAATCATTAAATTCTCCCTGCGTGACATTGCCTACTTCGATGCATAAGCCGTGGTCATCCGTTTTTTGTTTGCTGACGTAAAAGCAGAGGATTTTTTCCAACCATTTCTCTGAATTTTTGAATCGGGATTCCCAGACCTCATTTTTTTCATTGTTGTAAATCGTGAAGGTCTTCCCTAGTCTATTCAGAACCAATGCGGCGATTTTATAGCCTTCTCCGAACTGTCCGACCGTGTCCTCGTTATTCGCCTTGCTGCTTCTTCCTAAAAGCAAGGTATTTATTTTAAGAACAGACTTCCGGTTCTTGAGCCGGAGCACTTTTTCCTTTGGGCTGTAGTCGATCTGGAATTCGTTATCTGGATCCAGCACCTCCTGATCAGTGCCGTTCTGTATCAACTCCCTGAGAGCATCGTTAAAATTCCAATCCGATACATAGTTTGGTGTCAGCGTTAATTCGTAGCTGTTTATCGCTGTCTCATCTTTCATTTAGTTTCCCTCCTTCTCCTGAACGCTCCATCTGGGCACCTCCTTAGCTTCCGTCAAAGTTCGGAATAAATCTCTCATCCAGTTTCTTTCCGCACTTTGTGCAGACTTTATACTGCGTCTCGCCGCTTAGGTTGTAGAACGGCTCTTGTCTTCTGAACCACTCGCCATGGTGTCTGCAGAATAGCTGCGCGATCCACGGCTTTGGATTATTTACTCTGCTTTCCTGTTTCATTGCCTTTCCTCCTTCTCCTGAACGCTGCAGGTTTTCGATGCATCGGCAGGCCATGCATCTTGCGCCAGTTGTTTGTTAGGTGTCGCAGCGGCTCAGGTTTCTGCGCCAGGGCTTTCGCGATTGAGCATGCTGCTTCATCTGTACTCAATCCACACGCCGCCAATGATTGAATCAACTGTTGCATTGGTTCCGGTTCCGGATGTTCTGGTTCGAAGCTCTTTTCGTATTCCTTTAGTTGCTCCGCCTTGGCATCCAGCGTCGCGACTATGCTGGATGCCACCTTCTCGTCCGCGGCCTTTACTGATCTGAATGCCTGAGCTATCTTGCGGCCGATTTCTTTTAATATCATGACCGAACTCCTTTCGTGAAGCGATTGTTCGGCTCATATTTCAGCTCTATGGATCTCACTTCTCCATCGTCGTCTGTGTGAACCTTCATGTCCGTGAGGTTCAGTTCCTCTACGACGTCTTTCAGTGGCTTCGTATATACGTCATTCAGTTTCATTTTCTCTCCCTCCTGCAGGTTCTATCTCTTGCGCGACGGCCAGCCGCCAGAATACCTTCTGCCATTCTGGTTCCTCCTTATGTTCTGATTTCTAAGGCCAGAGTTACATACTGCGAGTTGAGGCTGTCGATTAACTTCAGGCATGTTTCCGCTCCGATCAGCTCCAGCTCCTTGAGCAGGTAAATCTTTCCCCTTGCAGTTATGTACTTCTGATTCAATTTCAGGAGTGCGTCCTGGCTCTTGGTATTTATTTTTACTGAGTCCATTATCTTCTGGACAACTTCCTGAATGGTTTCTGCAGATATGTTCTTTCCTTCTTCCATGTCTTCCTGCGACCTCCCTTCTCATTGGATATCCATGCATCTTAAGCCAGTTGTTACTTTTGCCTTCTGGCACGTTCCGGATCTTTTTATATTTTTCTTCCAGGTACTTCTGCCTCTTAAGCATCTTGAGCGGCGCTTCGTCGGCGCTTATGCTGCAGCTTGCCATTATATTCCTGGCGGCATCAATCATTGTTGCAAAGAGTTCCGTACACCACTCACCAAGCAAGATCGCCGCCTCTCCCATTTTTCTGATGGCCTGCGTCAATTTGTCATTGTTCAAAAGAAATCCCTCCAGTTATCTACGACCGTCTTGGCCATGTCCTCTTTTCGACTCAGGGCCTTGCTGATCAGCTCGTCGATAGTTCCCTCAATCTCCAGATCGATGTATGTGCAGCAGTTTCTCTGGCCGATTCTGTGGATACGGGAGAGGCTCTGGCTGTACGTTGCGTAGTTGAAGTTCTTACTGTAATAGACACAGGTATCTGCAGCTGTCAGTGTGATTCCGGTACCGGCGGTATCAATCTGTCCGATAAAGAGAACTGTTTTCGGGTCCTCCTGGAACTGCTTCACAATGTCGCCTCGGTCCTCTTTCTTAATGTCACCATAGATGGCCACCTGCTTCAGCTCCTTCGGCAGGACCTTGTCGGCCAGCTCCATGATTGCTTTTACCTCTGCGATGAACCTTGCGAAGATCACCAGCTTCTTTCCGGATCCGATCACATAGTCCTCGATGATATCTGCCAGGGCATCCAGCTTGGCCCTGCTTACCAGCTGCGGCTTCTGCGCGTCATCCTGAACCAGGAACCCTCCGGCCAACTGCTGCAGGCGGAGCAGCCTTGTCAGGACTGTGGTTGCGGTAATGTGGCCGCCTCCGTCCAGCTCTGCGTAGCTGTCCTTTTTAATTCTCTCGTACAGGTTCTTTTCCTTCTGGTTGAACTGTATCTTCCTGGTCTCGAACGTCTGCTCCGGAAGGTCCAGAGCCTCGTCTTTGGTAACTCTGAAGGCGATGCTGTGTTCTTTCTTGATCAGGCCTTCCAGGTCCTTGTATCCGACGATCTTCTTGTTTCCATAGCCGCCCATGATAGCGTACCGGCCGCGGAACTTGAAGAAGTTATCTCCGAATACGGTTTTGTCCAGGAAGCGGTACTGTGACCAGATGTCAATAGCTGCAGTCTGGACTGGAGTTCCGGATAAGATCAGTTTATATCTGGCCTGATCTCCCAGCTCATGCATGGCCTTGCTCTGTGCTGCATCGTATGTTTTGATACGCTGGCTCTCATCTGCGATCACCATGTCCGCATCGAACTCCTTGAGTTTCTCCAGGATCTCTGGCCGCCAGGTTGACTCGTAGTTGATCACCGCGACCTTTAGAGCCTTGAATGGAAATTTCAGAAGGTCATCGATCTGCTTTATGCGCTGCTTCTTTTCTCCCAGGAGCGTCTTGCAGGTATACTTGAATTTTGCGTACTCCTGCAACTCCTTTGGCCATACAGCCACGACGGAGGTCGGTGCCACAATCAGAAGACGTTCGACCTTTCCCATCTGGTAGCCGGCGCCCGCGATCGCGATCGCTGTCAGCGTTTTTCCGCATCCCATCTCAAACAGCAGGCCGAAGCCTTTGTTTATATTCTGCATTTAATTCTCCTTGAATCTTTGTTATAATAAGTGTCATCGGGGGGGGCTTCACTGAATTCCACACCTTGCATCGCCTTGTGTCTTGCCAGGACTTCTGAAGGTTTCATGCTGTAGATGTCTTGATATTCAGTGCCATTCCCTCTGTAATATCTTTTCATGTATGCCGGGTTCATAAGCCGTTCATACTTTCCCCTGGTGGCCAGTGCCGATCTGTCCAGTTTCTCTGCGATCTGTTCCCATGAATATCCTTTTTCGACCATATCGCAAAGAACCTCTACCTCGGATTCTGTCCACATACGGGTCTTGCTTTTGACGGGGCGCTCTTTGATCTGAAGATCACAAATTCTGCGCTTGACCGCGCCTTCTGTCTTCCGGAGCTCCCTGGCCAGTTCCCTGTATCCGTACTGGTGTTTTGAAAGCATACGCTTCAGCTTCTCATCTTCTGACTTTGTCCAAGAGGTGTTATGTCTCCCGACCTGCTGTCCTCTTTCAAAGTCCGCCTTGCGTTTCTCTTTTACCCATTCCGGTTCTGCTCCCAGGCTCAATTCCTCAAACTTGGAAAAATCCAGGATCATTCGATTCTGTTCTGCCCATTGCCAGAACTCTTTCAGATCAACAACCTGAAACCTGCAGGCATTTGTTCTGTGCCAGCGTACTGGCAGTCCTGCTTTGATCAGGCGTCCTGTTATGTACGATTCCATGCTCTTTGTGCCGTATATGGTACTCATCAGCTGGTTTAACGAAACCCGGTAGTCATTTTCCAGGTGCGCTCCGCATCCCAGGCGGTATCTTCGGTTATTTATCGCTTCCGCGCTGCGACCGAGCTTCTTTGCTAATGCAGGGATTGAAAGGCTTCCCCATTTGTCCTGAAGAAAGGCATCCTCTTCCGGAGTCCAGTTCTTCTTTGCCCTGGGTGCCGGCTTAAGTCTCCGGTCTGTCTTCGGCTCTGCCCTTGGCTTCTCTGTTGTCTTCACTATCTAAGCCCTCTTTCCTTCGTTGGCTCTGCGCGTCTGTGGGTTCTTTCATAATCGACGCATCTCGAATCTTTAAATGCATCTATGAACATTCCGGCAGTTTCTTTTTCATAATTTCCACAGAGCCCTCTATAGTCGATGTCTGTTCTTACTCTTTCAAAGAAATCTCTGAATCTATCTTTTCGATAGTCTTCTTCAAATTCTTTTGGTATCTCTATCTGAACTCTCACTTTCCGTCTTCCTCCTTTTTCGGCGTCTCAATGAATCCGAAGGTCATGAGTGCCATGTTGGCCGCTCTTACCTGGTGTTCATAGAGGTTCTTTGTTACCGGGTATTTATACAGTGGTTCCGGATGCTCCCTAGTTCGTTCCTGATCTACCGCCTCCTGGACCTCATTCATTCTGGTTCGTTCCGCTTCGATGGATGGAGGGAGATGTACGAGGGTGGCCAGTTTATTAAGCAGTTCCGCACTGGCAATCCCTTCATACATCTGCTGTCCTCTGATCCATCGCATCTGGTTCCAGCTCTTGATGATCGTCTTCTGAATGGCATCGGCTTCAATGATCCGGACCATTCCGTCTGTCAGTGCCATCTTCATTCCTGGATGCCCTCCTGCTGCAGATACGCTTCTCTCTCGCTCATCATCGATTCGTATTCCTCCTGGGTGTACTGCTGTCCGTTCCAGTAGGTTCTTTCGATGGGAGTTGCCGGAGCTTCGTATGGATCGTTTAAGATTATGTACAGGAGCCCCCCTGCTGTAAGAGCTGCTACACTTATGCAGACAGCTGCTTCTTTCAGGATCCTCTTAAGCCGAGCGTTTCTGCGGCGTTTCCTGTTCCGTTCTCTCTGTTCCATCCCTCTTTGATACCTGTTTGAGCAGGGACTCTGTGAATCGTTTCTCATATCCATCTGTGTACTGCACCTCCATCTTTATGTTCATAGTTACCATCCTTTCTGAATGTACTTGACTTACCGGAAGGGTTTTATTATGCTCTCTAGGCTTGGCTGGGTCCGGTAGTCTGTGACAGGTTCTCCAAGGCGATTGAAGAACCTGTCCGCTATGCTCCCTGAGTTTTGTGTGGGGTAGCCGTATAGCTGTTGCCTGCAGTGCTGATCGTTTCAGGTCAGCCATCCGGGGTTAAGTCGCACCCACCAGTCCATGCTCCGGATGTTCTCTCTCTGGTGTTCTCATCTGCCTCCAAGCCGGGATTTTTTTACTAGGGTCTGCGCTTTCCACCCCTATTACGACGGCTCTCCGCAGGCATCGGATTCCCCGCCGAGTGGATTTATCTGCGTCGGCTCCACCATACCTGGGTTTTTAATGAGGTCCCGCGTCCCTCAGCTCTCTATTTAGTTTTAGGCCATGGCCGGTTCGTCGATTGCTCTCTGAGCTTCCATACCGGCCATGAAGATGTTCGTGGCTTTCACCACTTCAGCTCGTTTTTCTTTTGGCACCGCCGCCAGCATCTTCATGATGGTCTCAGCGCTTTCGAGCTGTTCTGTTGTGTATCTTCTCTCTGCCATCTTGGTTCCTCCTTTCGTTGGTGCGTTGGTTTGTTGCTGTGAGACCATTGTATGTCTCAGAATAGAATTTGTCAACAGTTTTTTGTTACTTTGCGACTTTTTGTTGACAGGGTAACAAAAAAGCTGTATAATCGCTTTTGAAAGGAGGCGTTTTGGAATGCACGAAAGAATACGAAAGCTGCGGAGAATACTCGACCTTACTCAGGAAAAATTCGCAGAGCGTATCGGAATCAAAAGAAATACTGTAGCCACATATGAAAGTGGACGAAATGAGCCCGTTGATTCTGTCGTGGCTCTTATATGTAGAGAATTTCATGTAAATGAAGAGTGGCTTCGGAACGGAACCGGTGAAATGTTCGCTCAGGACTCTGAGGATGAGATGCAGGCTTTAACTGAAAAATACAGCCTTTCGGCTGCTGATCGTATACTGATTGAGAAATTTGTGAGTCTGAAAGCAGACACAAGAAATGCGATCCTGGAGTTCATGACAGACGTTGTTGCCTCTATCCAGGAATCTGAAGAAGATTTTTCGGACGTTCCTCTTACCTCTAAGGAATTCGAGCGGAACTTCCAGGTCTTGGAAGACGACGAAAAAAAAGGGGGACTTGGGTAATGCACCCAGTCCTCCTGTGTCCTTAACGAATTAATATAATTTTTGCGCTTTTACTTGCATTTAGGTTGATGTAGATGGTGTCGTCGTCGTGGTAGTAAATCGCGTATATGTATTTTTTAGTGAAGAAAACGTATTTTTTGCTCATATCCAACTCCCCCTTTTTAGGACCGGAGCGACTGGGCACACGAAAACTATTATACTGTAAAACATCATTTATTTAACTGGTAAGTTATGGAAATACGGGCGCCGCCTGGTGCTCTGTTTCAAATAAATCTCACTCAAAGGAGGGCTTACCATGCCGATCAGTTTTGGAAACTGGCCCGAAAACATTCATTCTGATTTTGAACAGGTGAAGCGTATCGATGCCGGGAAGAAATTAAAAAAGTCAATACTTTCTCTCGATGAAGAGAAACAGGAAGTTGTGATCCAGGGTTCTTCTGATGAACCTTACCAGGCCACATTACAGGAATGCACCTGTGCAGATTTCAAAATCAGACAGGCTCCATGTAAACATATGTATTGTCTTGCTTTTGAACTTGGATTGATGGATGATCTTCCGAAATATGACAAAAAGAAAAGCTCCTTTGATCCCGGAGCTGAACTGGAGCGTTATCGTTCCCTTTACGAAACTGGCGAAATCGGCGCAGATGCTTATGTAAAAATCTGCACTGCCCTTGCCAAACTGAAGAAATGAAAAAAATCGCCCGGCGCTTCCAACGCCAGACGATCTCTTAAATCTTGCAGACAGCCGTTCAGCTGGCTACAATTCCCTCTCGACACGAGAATTATAGCACAGTTCATGGCACCTGCATAGGTGTTATTTTTATACCCTTTTTTAGGAGGTTCTTATGAACATTTGTTGCTATGGTAGAAAGTCGATCTATTCTGATCACTCAGATTCTATCGACAACCAGTTCCGGATGTGCCGGGACTATGTGGAGATGAAGTTCTCCGGACAGGTAGATTCCTTCCTGGAATACCAGGATGAAGCCTTTACTGGCGCAAACACCAAGCGGCCCGATCTGCAGCGTCTCCTGACAGATATCTCTGCAGGGAACTGTGATGTTCTGATCGTGTACCAGCTGGACCGTCTTTCCAGGGATGTCCGGGACTTTGCAAATATCTACGCAATCCTGGAAGAACACCGGGTGAAGTTTATCTCTATCAAAGAAAATATTGATACGTCCACGCCGATCGGACGCGCCATGATGTATGTTACCGTCGTCTTTGCTCAGATGGAACGCGAGACCATCGCAGCCAGGGTGGCGGACAATATGATCGGTCTTGCAAAGAAGGGCTACTGGACCGGCGGTAATCCACCAGAGGGATATGTCCGGACGCGCATCGAGGCAAATGGAAAGAAGCACTGTTCCATTGTTCCGGATCCGGAAGGCGTGAAGTACGTCACCTGGATCTTCGATACTTTTCTGCAGAACGATTACTCACTCCAGAGCATGGAGACAGCTTTTAAAAACCAGGGAATCCGGACGCGGCGCGGCGCTTTCTTCTCAACTGCACAGCTGCATAAAATATTGACCATGCCTTACTGCGTGCAGGCCACTCCAGAGGTCTATGATTATTATGTGGCCAGGGGCTGCCAGATGGATCCGGAATCTCCACGTGAATCCTGGGACGGTACCTGCGGTGTCATGATCTACGGCCGGACAACTCAGAAAAATAAAAAGCACCAGATGCAGCCTCCGGAGAAGTGGCTCGTCTGCCTGGGTGCTCATGAGCCATTCATGCCGGCAGAGAAGTGGCTGGCGGTTCAGGCAAGATTCGCCAGGAATAAATTTGATAAAACGATGAAGTACGATGTGCCACTTCTGAAGGGAGTGCTCCGGTGCTCCTGCGGATCCATCATGTGCGTGTCCAGGAAGAAGAAGGTCGATGGCAGCGTGTCCTCCTGGTATTACTGTCTGAAACGAATGAGGCAAGGGAAAGAAGTGTGTGATTCCAGACAGATCAAGTGCGAGCTGCTTGACCAGAAAGTGCTGGAGCTTCTACAGTCCATCAAGCGCGACCCGCAAGTTATCCACAAATTCGCAGAGAACAATGTGGATATGTTAAACGGTCCGGACCCGAAGGTCTTAGCTTCTAAGATCAGCACATGCCAGACTCGCATTGACCGCTTGGTATCGTCGCTTTCCCTGGCTGCGGATTCTTCAGCGCAGAAATATATCCTGGCTGAGCTGGAGCGTCTGGATCTCGAAATTCAAGCCCTGCGGCGTGAACATAACCTTGCACTGGCTGCGGAGAGAAAGCGATCCATGCAGCAGCAGAATACGCTCTCGAAGGTATCTGAAATAAACCGGCTCATTGCCGACCTGGATTCCTTCTCCGCATCGGAGAAAAATGCAATTGTGAAAGACGTAATTAAAAAATGTGTATGGGACGGGGAGTCCCTTTCTATTATGCTTTGAAGCTCACTTTTTTACTATGCGTCTTTCCGGTCTCATACGAAGTGCAGACTTAATAAGATCTCTTATACTTACTCCCGGTGCTCCGTTTATGGTCGCTGCCCGGGCTTCAAGGCGCACCAGATTTGCAATCCCTTGAAGCTTCAGTTCTGCATTGTCCTCAATAGTGATAATCCGTTCATCTTTTGGTATGTACTCTGACAAAGCCCCCAGGAATGTGGTCTTCCCACTTCCCGTTCCTCCGCCAATTACAATTGAATACCGGGCCCTTACCAGTTTTTCCAAAAAGGACGCGCACTCTGGAGTTATACTTCCCAGTTCAATCAGCTTTTCCATTGTAATTGGAGTATCCGGAAAACGTCTTATTGTCAGAATTGGACCATTTAATGCTACCGGAGCCACAACCACATTGACTCTGGCGCCATTTTCCAGTCTGGCATCTACTATAGGAGATGATTCATTCACAATGCGATTGCATTTTCCCACTATCTGTTGTATCACATCCTCCAGCTTTTCCTGATCTGTAAAAGACTTCGGCCACCTTGTCAGTTTTCCTTTTCGTTCTACGAAAATAGAATCCGGACCATTCACCATAATCTCAGTTACAGTTTCATCTTCGATCAATTCCTGTAATACATCAAGCTTCCTGACGGAATAAAACAGTTCCTGGCGAAGCTGCACTTTTTCTTTCAGGCTCACTCCTGATTCCCGCAGAGTGTTTACGATCAGCTCATCAATCGTTTCCAGAATTTCCTGGTCTGTAAGTTCCCGGTAAACATCCAGCTTCTCCATGAGCATTTGTCTCAGTTTGCGAAAGATTTCCTGACTCATTCCTTTTCCTTTCTCAGAATTTCCCTGACATAATCTCCAAGTTCACTCCACAGCAGCCCTTCAATATAATTCTCCGGTGCCACGTTTCCTCCATGAAAAGGCGGGCGTACCTTTACAGTTCTGGTAAGAATCTGCGGATAATCCCAGATTCTTACCAGGTTTTCGAATTGGGCAATCTTGGATATGGATACCGGATCAGACAGCACTGGCATATAAATTCTCCGGCACATATCCAGAACTTGAAAAGTCCCATCCACTGCCCCTCCAATATCCAGAATCACAAATTCATAATTACTGTGAAGCACAATCTCCTGTATCAGTTTTTCCCAGTCTTCCCATGCAGTTCCTCGTATATCCTCTGGCGTACGTACAGGCGGAATGAAATCCAGATTGTTTATTGTCTGTACCATACTGTTCATCTTATAAATCAGATTTCCATTTTCCTGCCGTACAAAATAAAGAAGATCACTTAAATTCTGTGCGAACCCTTTTCCCAACATTTCTTCAAAACCGGAGTATTCCTCCAGATTCAGATAAAGAACGGCTCTTTCTTTTGCCAGAATCTGTCCTAATGTAAGTGCAAACGATGTTTTCAGGCAACGCCCCAAAGGAGAATATACTGCATAAATTTCCGTGGTCTTTTTCAGTACAGGAAAAACAGCCGGGGCTACTGCTTTCTCGGCTCCGTAACACGCCATCACTTCCCGCACAACATCTGAAGAGGCCTGATATTTATACACACTTGGATAACGGTCCAGATCCGGTGGGTGCACGCCTTCCGAAAGTATAACAATTTTACCAATTTCCAATTCCTGTACCTGACGGCACATAGCCTTCTGGGAAATCAGCAGCAACTCTATGTGATTCATTTTCCCATAGGCGATCAGACTCTCTACGTTGGTAAATGCCTGAATCTCAAATGGGATATTTTTCTTATGATTAAGATAATCCATAAAATTCAAGGCATAATCCACCTCAAGATCACAGACAGCAAAAATATTCTTCTTCAATAGACACCTCCCGCATAAAGCAATGCACTTAAAAATATAGGAACTGTGAAATGAAAGTTTTCCAACGGCATACCGCTTTTGTAATAGGGTTCTCTTTTTCCTGTTTTGAAATAAGCACTGATGTAATGTAATAAGTAAAGAATTCGCTGGCAGACAATGCCGCTTGAAATCATAAGAGCAGCTGATATGACAGCTCCAATCAGAAAGGAATAGGAAATGCAATTGAGAATTTTCGTCGGTCCGATCATGCTTCCAATAACACTCAAAAGCTTGATGTCTCCGGCTCCCAGCATTCTGAATATGAATAAAATTCCCAGAATCAGTATCGGTACCAGCAGACCGCATATCCAGGTTCCAAGACTGCTAACATCCATTTTCCATATTCGCGTAAACAAACTGACCAGTACACAAAAAAGCAGCCAGCCATTGTCTACCTTCGCTCTCTGAATATCCATCAGAGCGGCACAGCCTGCCGCTATCGCAGGAAATATTCTGTAAAAAAGCATAGACGTACCATCCCTTCTTTTACATAGGTTTACTAATAACAGGAGGCTATCTTGAAGTATTTTAGAGCCTGTTTGAGAAAGGCTTTCTGTATTTTATCTTTCGTAGAATAGGGAATAGTCAATCTGAAAAGATGACCTTCGATACCAGATGACTTCTGGTGAGTCTTATTATAGGTGCTCTATCTCCATTTGTCCAGTCTTTTTTTTACAAATTTTTCTAAAAAAACTATAAACCTTTTTGTTCTTGCAGTATAATATTAACGGAGGTAAAATTATGACAATATTAACATGTCTTGGTGACAGCATCACCGATTGTGATCACTGCTTTTCCAGAGATTCCCTTGGCAATGGCTATGTGAAAATACTGTCAGACCGTTTTGAAAGGGACGACTCAGACTATCAGGTGCGCAATTATGGCACTGACGGCTTTACTATAAACAGACTTCTGCAGAGAATTCAGGGTGATTCTGATTTTACAAGTGATATTATAACAATTTTAATCGGAATCAATGATATTGGATTAATAATAAATACGGACAGAACACCGTTTCAGCAGAGGAATATGCTTTTTTCTTTTTACAAATGCTATGCAGATCTTATAACAATATTAGCAAAATCGAACTCGCGCATTATTTTAATGGAGCCTTTTCTTTTTCCCTGGCCTGCCTGTTATAGAACCTGGCTTCCTTTTCGCCAGAAAATATCACAAATGATCCACCAGCTATCAGAACAGTTTCAAATTCCTTATCTTACATTGCATGAGGAATTGAATGAAAAGGCGCGTCGTTATGGATATTCAGAAATTACTACAGATGGGATTCACCTTACTGAGCAGGGACAAAAATTTCTGGCAGACAGATTGTATAAATTAATTTGCGGCTATTCACCGTACTAGTACATCGTTTTCGAAATAACTATACCACTCACTTGTCTGTGAATCCGATTGCACAGGTATAAAAGCCTCGGCGTAGCCCGCTACGCCTGCGTTTTTATACCTGCACACTCGAATTCACATCCTACGCGATTGGTATAGTTATTTACGAAACGATGTACTAGAGCGTGTTTGAAAAAGGCTTTCTGCAAGATGTGTAAAAAGCGATCTGTCTTATAACAGACTATTTTCAGTTGCATTGCTGGATACAATTATGTATAATGACCCTAAACTTATAAAAGAAGGTTTTTTTATGGATAAAATCATTAAAGAAATTGAAGATATGTCACTAAATGCATGGCCCTCCCATAAAATGGAGCTTTATGATGGATGGATTCTCCGTTTTTCCTATTTTTATACACATAGAACAAACAGTGTGGAGCAGTTCGGAACTTCTACCCTTTCCTGGAGGGAAAAGGTTTCTTTCTGCGAAGCAGAGTATGCCCGACTGGGCAGCCCTGCAATTTTTAAGATCAGTCCTCTGGTTTCTCCGGATTTTGATTATCTTCTGGAAAACCGCAACTACGAAATCCAGCATACAACAAATGTTATGGCAGCCTCACTGGATGGAGCAGATCTTTCTGCGCCTTGCGATCTGGTAACTCTTACTGACGATATTCCAGATATTTGGATTGAAAGTCTTTTTGATCTGAAAGGCACCATTAATCCTGTTCACCGTGCTGTAGTTCCATCCATGTATCATGCCATCGTAAAAGACACCGTATGCGCCTCCATCTGGAGTAACGGAAAAATTATTGCAACCGGGCTTGGAATTCTGGATCGAAATTATATTGGATTGTACGCTATCCATGTTCGCGAAGATTTCAGACACAAGGGTTATGCTCGTCAGATTTGTACTGCGCTTCTAAAAGAAGGAAAAAAGAAAGGCGCAACTAAGGCCTATCTTCAGGTAGTAGAAGGAAACACTCCCGCACGTAATCTTTATGAATCACTTGGACTTCATTATCTCTACACCTATTGGTTCCGGGTTCAGACACATACAAACTGAAAACTTTTCAGAGCATGTTTAAAAAAGGCTGCGATCAGTGTTTATCCTGATCACAGCCTTTTATTTGGGAATCGTATTTTTTGACTTATTCAACAAGTTGATTTCTCAAACAATCAACTTTCCAGTAAGTGCATTGCTTCATAATCCATCTTATGCCATATTATTTAATTTTGGGTTTTGTATATAATTCAGATCCTGGACTGCTGCCATTTATACGGTCTTCTTCTCCAGCTTAGCAGGTCTTATGTTTCCTACAACCATGCCTGTAAGCGGGCTGAAATAAAGAAGACTGGTAAGTACGCAGTAGATTGGAGTCATGATTGCAAACTGTACAAGACGTCCTGGCATAATTGCATAGAAGTTTGCTCCGATCATTACCAGTCCTGCAGTGGTCAGTCCAAGTGTTCCCACTACGCCAGAGACTGCAATTGCGACACACATAACAACAGTCTTTACTTTTCTGTTCTTTTCAGCCATTAGTTTTCCAGCCAGTCCGGGGATCACACCCCAGGCAACTGCTGATAAAGTAATCAGTGGATTAACTCCATAGCCTTTCATAAAACATCCAATGATATCGGCAACAGCACCTTCTACACCACCAGCTACAGGTCCCATCCAAAGACCTGCCAATACAGTGGCGACAGTTCCCAATGTAATTCGATATACACCAAGATCAATTACCAGAACGCGTGACAGCACAAGCTGGATTGCTACCAGCAGTGCAAGGAATACAAGAGTCTTAACACTCCATGTCTGTTTGTTTTTACGCATAAAAAAAACACCTCCATAATGATTAAAATAACAGAGTAGTTACCATAAATAATAATCCCTCCACATTATGAGATGTTCTCACATGTAGCAACGGGTGCGGAAAATATATCGTAAACAGTCCTGCTGCTTTTCGTTTCACGGCGACTCCCCAGCCAATGAACACTTGACGCATAAATTCCTACTTCGCTATTATTTATTTAAGCCGATTATAGCACAAAATATGGAAATTTCAATACGTTTTTGTTATAATATTCACACTGAATGACGGATTATAGTTTCGCAATTGACAGTGTATTTTGTGTATACTCCTTCGCTTTTGGCATATTCTAAAAGTAATCTCTGTTAAGAGTAAATTTCCAGAAAAAGGAGTCTTTATATGAGCACAAAATATTCTGTCCAATTACAAGAAAGCCAGCAGCCTTCCTGCCATAATCCGTACAATGTTTTTTATGATAATTACCTGAATACCAATGCCACTACAGAATGCACAGGACTGGGCTACCGTATGCCGCACACCCGCGAAGAATGGGATGCCTGCCGACAGGTTTTTGATTTTCTTCCTGTGCCATTTCTGGATTCGGAGGATATGAAACACTAATGAAAAAATTTACCCAGCTACTTGTTTGTTCCTGTGCACTGCTCTCACTATCCGGATGCGTAGTCCGCGATGCCATTACCGACTATGTAGACACTTCACAAAATACGGTCCAGGAAACTTCAGAAGCCCCAGGACAGCGTGTCTATATGGATGAAGTCAAAGGCATCCTTCAGGACTTTACCGGTGCTGCCCTGACTATGAGCAGCCAGGAACAGACCTATATCTTTGATTTATCTGAGGCCACGCTTGAGTGTGAAGACGGCATGATCACCGGAGATGAGATCAGCGTGATCTATGAGGGACAGCTTTCCAGCGAAGATACCAGCACAGTGAAAGCCCTAAAGGTCGTCGATGACTTCCACAAGAAAAATCAGCTGGAAGTACGCAAGGCTTATGGAGAAGTACAGGGACTGACACCGAATACCATCACCATAAAAGATGAACAAGGAAAGACAGCCACCTATCCAATAACCGGAACTGAACAGTATTATCAGGGCGGTATTCGGCAAGGTGCGTGGGTCTATATCAATTTTAAAGGAGAATTTTCATCCGGGTCTGATGGGGATGCGTCCCTGAATGCCAGCCATCTGAAGGTATTAAGTGTCTCCGACATTGACCCTCTGACTTTGCCGGATCCTACACCAACCCTGGAGCCAACTCAGGAGGCTTCCACAGATGTTCCCCAGGAGCAGCAGCTTCATGCAACTGTCCAGAATATTTCTTCCAATATCCTGACTGTATCTCCTCCTGGTTCTGACAGTTCCCTAAATATAGATTTGTCGCAGATCCCCTCTTACTTCAAAGGAGGTACTGCACCTGGCTCCTACGTGTCCATCACGTACCAGGGACAATATCAGGAAAATACCCTGGATGGCGTCACCGTCACTGCTGTCACAGGAGATGATCCGGATTCTTTCAGAAGCCGAGGTCTTACCTATACAGTCAACGGTACCATTATAGGGCATACCTCCAATACCGTAACCATTCAGACCGGGGACGGTGCAACGATCACCTGCTTTACAGAAGGAGCATCGGACACATCTACCAGCGGTCTTGCTGCCGGCGCCAACATCCTCATTACCTTTGATCCAACGAAATCAAAACAATCCAATATCTACACATCCATCAAGATTCAGGACGCTTAAAGGTGTCCTGAATTCTTTTTTCTCCGTCTCGCAGCCAGTCTTTCATTTGTTCCGTCTCTCCCAGAATTTCGCAAAACGCACGGTATTCTTCAAGAAGTCCGGTTCCATGAGGCACCATATAAGCGCCGGCATCACTTCCAAGTGCTGTTTTTACTTTATATTGATATGCCAGCTGCAGATTCTCTTCCGCAAGACTCACAATGGGCTGCAGGACCTGATCTTCATATCGTCCGCAGTTTCGAAGATTGCGTATAGTTACAAGGGTTGGTACCCATACTGTATTACTGTCTGCAAGCATTCGTATAGTTTCTTCGTCAATATAATTGCCATGCTCCACAGAATCCACACCTGCCTCTACAGCAGCCTGTACTCCATAAACTCCATTGGTATGACTCATTACTGCCATGCCTTCCCCATGCGCAATGTGTACCATCTCATGCACTTCTTCCCTGGAAAGAGGCGTTCCAGTCACCTTTCCATGGTTGTGAAAATCCAGAAGTCCGGTGGTCATGATTTTAATAAAATCAGCCCCCTGTTCTTTCGCTTCCCGGACCAGAGCTGCATATTCTTTCATATTATCAAAGCCTTTTCCTACAATGGAACCATAGTGCCCGTTTTTGTGGATGGCAAAAACAGGGGTGCGGTAATCGATTCCGTATTCTTCCGCCAGCATTTTGGCTCTTCTGGAAACACCAACGGCGTCTCCGCCGTCCCGCACAAAGGTGATTCCCTGTTCCTGATAAGCCTTAAAATTTCTTCGGATTGCTTCCTCGTTTACCGCTTCTTTGTGGAGTGAGATTGCTTCCTTGTAGTTTATTCCATCCATAATAATATGAGCATGACATTCTCCAAACATTGTATTCCCCTTTTTTGTCACTTATCATTCTTCGAAAAAAGCACGGATTTCTTTCTCCGATGCCTGGACAGAACCCTGAACGAAAAATGGCTTGCCGCCTCCGCGGCCATTCAGTGCAGCGTTCATATCTTTGGTAAACTGGCGAAGGTCTCCATCTTTCTCACCCATGGCATACTTGTAGCTGCCATCTGCATTTCTGGAAAATACTGCACAGCGGCCCTTGCAAACCTGCAGAACAGCATCCGCAAGCTTCTGGACGCTTCCAGCTTCCATTCCGTTCTCAAACAGCAGCGGATTCTCGCAGTCATTCCATTTAGCAGCTTCATTCACAATAAAATTCTCTTCCAGACTGTGCACTCTTCCCTTCAGGGCAAAATTCTCATCCTGAAGTCTTGCAACTGCCTGCGCAGTCTTATCCATCTTGGCAGAAAGCTTCACGGAAATCTGACGGTTCTGTTCGTTTACCATGTTCAGATAGTCAAGCACCCTTCTGCCGGATATCATTTCCATACGCACACCCTCGCGGAACTTGACCACAGAAAGGAGCTTCACCATTCCAATCTCACCGGTACGAGTTACATGGGTTCCACAGCAGGCGCAGGTATCTGCTCCCGGAAATCTGACAATACGCACCCAGCCGGAAAGCTCTTTCTTGCTTCTGTATTCCAGTTCCTTAAGCTCTTCCTCTGATGGGTAGAAAATTTCTACTTCCTGGTTCTCCCAGATGATCTGGTTGGCTTTGGCTTCAATCTCTGCCATCTGTGCTTCGTCCAGCATTCCGCTGAAATCAATGGTAATCACATCGCTTCCCATATGGAAGCCCACATTATCATATCCAAAAGCTTCGTGTACCAGGCCGCTTACAATGTGCTCACCGGAATGCTGCTGCATAAGGTCAAATCTTCTGGCCCAGTTAATCTGGCCCTGAACTTCCGTTCCTGGTTCCAGAGCACGGTCTGTGTAGTGGATCAGCTCTCCGTTCTTCTCGTGAACGTCTGTGACTGCTGCCTCTCCTAAGGAACCTGTATCGCCTGGCTGTCCGCCGCCTTCCGGATAAAAGGCTGTCTGATCCAGAATTACCTCATATCCTTTCTTGCCCTGGCGGCATTCCA